>OLSH01000174.1_pt1 | contig 70051 bp, 60 predicted proteins | sample 1643221 | NCBI WGS metagenome assembly OLSH01 (sample SAMEA3136681, study PRJEB25190) | human gut metagenome | biome: human gut; feature: human-associated habitat; material: faeces | place: Austria | collected 2013 | reverse complement strand
TAGAGAGCTTTATCTTGGCTCAGCAAGAAGAGGGCTACGTGTTCGACTTCCCGCAATGGCTTCTCCGTGGCGGTCAAGGCGCACCATACCAAACACTCACCTATGAGCAGTTCTTAGAGCTCACCGACGCCCTCATGACGCTCCAGAGCGCAGGGCGCAATAAGCAGACGGTACTCATGAACGGGGTGCGAGTGCGCACGGCTGACGCTGTGCGCGAAGCGCGCGCTCAGATCCAAGAGAGCGCCAAGGACATGGGGCGTGAGGCTAAGGTCTACCACGACAGCGACCAGAAGACGTTGGCGCAGAAGTTTATCGGCTTCATGCGCAACCACATCAAGATCGCTTCGTGGTGCCGCATTATGGACGGCAACAAGGATGGCGGGATCATGTGGACGCTCTTCTCGCGCCGTGCGAACGAGTGCGCGAATAAAGAGGCAGAGTACCGCAAGAACCTCACTGTGCGTATGGTGGAGATTCTCGAGCCCGTTATCTCTCGCTTCAAGATGAACGAGGTAGTAGCGCGCTTACCCGTTCGCCAAGGCTATCGCCCCATCACGCGCGCTGAGCGCCTTTCGATGGCATTGAACTACGGTAACGCAGGCAACCGCCAACGCTTGATTGATGGGTTCGAGACGACTGACTCGGTGATCCGCGGGATTCTCGAAGGGATGACCGAGACCGAGTGGCGATGGGTCGAGAACATCTGGAAGACTTTCGAGATGTTGCGCCCGGAGCTTGAAGCGCTAGAGCGCCGTATCTATGGTCGCGCGCCTGAGTGGATTCAGTACGAGCCCTTCCAAATGCGCACAGCTGAGGGTAAAGAGATCACCGTCTCTGGTGGCTACTACCCTGCTGTGTACGACGCGGATGCAAGCTCACTCTCTGAAGCGTATGACGACACGAAGAGTGCTGAGGTAATGATGCGCGCAGCTGTCCAGGCAATGCGCACCGACCGCTCCCACATGAAGGCTCGTGCGGCTAAGGTCAAGCGCCCGCTCACACTTCGTATGAGCGCACTCTTTGATGCGTTGAACGATGAGGTGCATGACTTGACGTGGCGCGAGTTCGTGATCGATGCAAGCCGACTCTTGAAGAGCGGGCTTGGCGACACGATCCGTGAGTACTACTCGCCCGATGTGATCCGACTCTTCAACAACTGGTTGCGCGATGTAGCCGTGGGCGATAAGCGCTCTCGCATCGCGGGTGAAGGTTGGAGCTCGCGCTTGCGCCAAGGCGCAGGCGTGGCGGGCTTGGGCTTTAACGTGGTGAGCGCTATCGCGCAGATCACGGGCTTAGGCATCTCGGTGGCGCGCGTAGGGCCAGCCATTGGGACGGGGATTGGCATTTATCTCTCCAACCCTGTGGGCGCTACGCGTCAGGCGAATGAAGCCTCGCCCTTCATGCGTAACCGCTCGCTCACGCGATTCCGTGAATTGAACGAAGCGAATAACCGACTGCAACAACGTAACGTTGCGCTCGATAACTTCCGCAATGCGGCCTACTGGTTGATGCTTCGCGTTCAGCAGATCGTGGACACGATCACGTGGCATGCGGCTTATGCCAAGGCGATTCGCGAAGGGTTCGACGACAAGACCGCGATTGAACTCGCTGACCAAACGGTGATTGACACGCAGGGTGGCGGTGAAGTGAAAGACCTCTCGCAGGTCGAGCGTGGTGGTGAAGTTGCGAAGCTCTTCACGGTCTACTACTCCTTTATGAACACAGCGCTCAACCTTAACGCCGTGGCGTACTTAGGCGAGAAGAACCGCGCCAAAGCCATGGCTCAGATCCTCATTGTCTCCACGGTGATGCCGATTGTGGAAAGCATGCTTCGCGCAGCACTACCCGCGGGTGGTGACGATGACGGTGACGATGATCAACGCACTGACGGTGAGAAAGCCGTTGCCATGCTTCGCTCGGCCGCAGGTGAAGTGGTGAGCTTTAACCTCGGTACGATCATGGTTGGGCGTGAGGTTGCCTCTGCAGCAGCCAACCTTGTCAAGGGCGAGCCAGTGTGGAAGTGGACAGGTCCAAGTGGTGCGCGCTTGATCAGCGATGCGATTAACTTCGGTGCTGCGGCCAGTAAGCTCGAACTTGATAAGGCGATGCTGAAGTCGACGGTGAACTTGGGCGGTACGCTTTTTGGCTTGCCATCGGCGCAGATCAACCGCGCAGTGGAGGCGACAGACGCTTACTTAGAGGGCGAGATCGATAGCCCAGTGGAAGGCGCACGCGCCGCACTCTTGGGCATCAATCGCAAGTGATGAGTATCTCAGGAATGCTCACGCATAATGAGGACACGATACTAGGGAGGCTTTAATGGCTATTAACACAGAACAGCGACGCGCAGGGCCGTATAAAGGGGACGGCGTCCAACGCGATTTTCCGTTCAACTTCAAGGTGTTCGAGAAGGACGATATCGTCGTGCGTCTCTCCGCGGACAGTGGGGAGACTGAGCGCACGCTAAGCGGTAGTGACTTCGACGTTGAGCTTAACGGCGATCAGGACTCTTCTGCGGGTGGCGTGGTACACCTCACCACGCCTCTTGCCAAAGGTTCGTCTTTGGCGATTCTATCGGGCGTGGACTACCTTCAGACTATGGTACTCACTAACCGTGGCGGGTTCTTTCCCACGGTGATTAATGACGCCTTCGATAAAGCAACCGCGCAGATTCAACAGCTCCGTGAGATAGCGAATCGATCCGTCAAAGCGCCAGCCACCTCGACATTGACGAGCGAGCAGTTCACAGCCGAGCTCTTCAGCGCGCGCGATACGGCGGTCTCGGCTAGCCAGACCGCGCAGGGCGCAAGCGCGGAAGCCACCCGTCAGGCGACCGTGGCACAAGCCGCGCGCGATAGCGCTCAGCAAAGCGCGCGTGACGCAGCGACACAGGCAGGACTTGCGCAAGCGTCCGCTGGTAAGGCTAAGGCGAGTGAGACTTCAGCGCGGGAAACGCAAGAGCGCGTTAACGCACTCATCCCCCGTCTAGACTCGGCGGAGCTGAAGTTACAAGAGAGCGAGCGATCCCTCCAACGGAAGATGGAGGAAGTGGCGGGGCGTATGGCGGAAAGTGAGACGAATGCGCGCGAGAGCGCGAAGACGGCGATTTCCGCGAGAGAGGGGGCAGAAGCGGCGCGCGATAGTGCTCAGGGGGCGGTAGCCTCAGCAAGCCAATCGGAAAAGAAGGCAAAAGAGAGCGAGGCCTTGGCAGAAGAGGCGCGTGATGGAGCTCAGGTGGCGGTAGCCTTAGCAAGCCAATCGGAAAAGAAGGCGAAAGAGAGTGAGGCCTTGGCAAAAGCGAGCGAGCTAAGCGCACAGGAGAGCGCATTAAGTGCTGCGACTTCTGCACAACAAGCAAGTTCAGTCGCAAGCCACGTTGCCAGTGAGCTGGCGAAAGTCACCCAGGTAGCCGATGCCGTGGCGTCTAGCGCACTCGAAGCGCAAGCTTCAGTCTCGCAAGCACTGGCTTCTAAGAATGCTACTAAGGTAAGTGCAGATAACGCTAAAGCTAGTGAAAAGAAGGCGAAAGATTCTGAAACTAAAGCCAAGGCTAGTGAAGTAGCTACGCAGGCAATGAAGGATGCTGTAGCTGGTGAAGCTAGAATCATTAATGAACGATTAACTGGTCTCTCTTCCCCGTCTGTTAGTGTTACTACTCTTGCTCCTGGTTCCCAGGGAAGTGCTACGGTTAACTTAACTGGTAATTCTTATGATTGGCACTTCAATATTCCTCAAGGTTTGAAGGGGGATAAGGGAGACCCATTCACTTATGACCAATTTACTCCTGCTCAATTAGAAGGATTAAAAGGATCAAAAGGAGATAAGGGGAATCCTTTTACTTACTCTGATTTCACAAGTGAACAATTAGAAGCTCTTAGAGGACCTCGTGGTGAGAAGGGTGATCCCTTGCGCTTTGAAGACCTCACTGAGGAACAGAAAAAATCCTTGAATCTTACTCTTCCAGCTGACGTGATTAGAGAAGGGAAACTGACTGAAGCTATTAATGCTGTTAAGACAGAAGTCTCTAATACTTATGCTACGAAGACAGAAATCAGCAATACCTATCTCTCTAAGGCTAATGCTAGTACTACGTATGCCACTAAAACTGATTTAGCTACTAAAGCTGAAAAGGTTGCTAATGACGCTGACCACGAGAAGTTCAATACGGCTCTTGCAACGCTCAAAGCTGAGGATTCTGCGATTAAGACCTCGCTTGGGGACTATGCCAAGACAGTAGACGTGGACAAGAAGCTTGGCAGTTACGTAACGAGTTCCTTACTTACCACAACACTTCAGCCTTATGCGAAGACTGGGGACTTGTCGGCTTATGCTCGCACCTCGGACTTAATCTCCTATGCGAAGAAGGAACAGCTTAGTTCTTTAGCGTCTAAAGGGGACGTTAATGAGGTACGTCGCGATCTTAATAAGAAGGCGGATGAGTCGGCGCTTAACTCTAAGGCCAATAGCTCGGACTTGAATAAGTATGTACGAAAAGAAGGGGATCGCGGTGTACTCAAGGGGTACTCTCGGCAAGAACACAGAGTTCAAGACGGGGGCACTCTAACAATTGATATCAATTCTCCCGATGATTTGTCAGTGAATATCACGGGGAATGTAACCGTTCAATTTACTAAGCCTGAGGAGGGTCCGATTGGAACCAAAGTAATCCATTTCTGGACAACGGGAAATGCCACAATCACATGGCAGAACTGCACTTGGTCTGGAGGAACCCCACCCACTTACGGCAATCCGAATATGGCCTTAATTGTGGTGGCTCGATTCTCTCGAGGTTGGACGTATACCTCAGCATTCGTTAATACACAAGGGTAACCACATGAAAATTTACCGATTTAACGACAAAGATTATTCCTCCGAGTGGGCGCTACGTGATGCGCTCCCAAATGTAAGTTTCCCCTACCTCACGGAAGAGAATGAGCAAGAAATCTGCGCTCTTCTTGGAGTGGAAATTGTCAACTTGCCTGACCCAGAACTGACCGAAGAAGAACGCTTGTCCGTGCGAAAGCTTGCCCGCTCTCGTGCGGTGAACGCCATCATCGTTGAGGTGGACGGCATGAAGTTTGATGGGGATGAAGTTGCTCAAGGGCGTATGGCTCGTGCGTTGAAAGTGGCAGAGTTGAACAATCTTGACAAAACGGCGTGGGTCTTAGCTGATAACACTGTGGTGGAAGTCACCAAGAAACAGCTTGAAGAAGCCCTCACCAAGGCAATGCTTCAGCAAGCCACTCTTTGGACGAAGCCTTATGAGGATTCTGACAATGAAGCATCCTGATGCTATTCAAGTTCTTTTAGCCATTGACCAACTGGCAAATACTTTAATCGGTGGCTACGCCGATGAGTCGCTTTCTTCACACGCTTGGCGCATGCACGCACGAGGGAAAACTAACGTTTGGCGTTGGCTTATTGATCATCTGTTCTTCTGGCAGAAGGATCACTGCTACCAAGCATATTTGTCTGAAAAGGAGAGAACTCAGTTACCTCCTGAATTTCGAGGAGAAGGAAATGCTTAATCAAGGCATGATGCTTATGAAGGGCGGGAACGCTTACCCTAAAAATCGTCCGATACCTCGGAATCAATTTGCGTTGGTGAACGTTAGCATTCAAGGAGAGCTTTTTGAATTCTCATGGTTTGGGAGAGTGCAAGGAACTAACCATGAACAGTCTATTAAAGGCATGGGTTCTCCGGATGGGGTCGGTTTTGAGGCGGAGGACGTAGGACCTAAAATATGGGTAGCCTGTCTAGAAACAAAAGAAGTAGGCTTTTTCGACAGGGAGAACGGGGCTTCGGGTGGCAAAGTAGGCTACGTAAGTTACGACCCAGACGGCCCATTCGTTGGGTTGAAGAGCGATTTTCATCTATTTTTCACAGTCTTCGAACTAACGTCTTTCACAGTGGTTTAACCGTCTCTGTGTACAAAAGCCTCGCACCTGCGGGGCTTTTTCTTTGCGACGAGTACCGCGCAACTATCAGGGGACAATTAAGTTGAAAGGTGGCTCAATCTACAGAAAGGATTTTTTTATGTTAAACCCTGAACAAATCGAAGAGGCGCGCAACGTCTTTGTGAGCGCAAGTTTTGCCACAGTGTGTGGCGCGTTCTCTTATCTCTTAAAGCGCAAGGAGGGCGAGAAATTCAAATGGACTGAATTCATTCTTCACCTCGGCACGAGCGCAGTGGCGGGCATTATCGCTTACCACATCATCCACTACATGGGCATCCCACCTGAACTCTCTGGTGCGTTGTGCGGCGCCGCAGGGTGGGCAGGAACAAGAGCGATGCGCATTTTTGAAATCTACTTCGCTATGCGCTTAGGTCTCGATAAGAAAACGCTAGACGAGATCAACAAGAAGGACGAGCAACCATGGTAAAGAGACCATTCAACGATTGGGACGACGACACCCTTGCGAAAGCGGGGCGACTTGTTGCGAAGTTCGAAGGCTTTAGCCCTACCGTGTATCGATGCCAAGCGGGCGTGCGCACCATTGGATACGGTCACACACGGGGCGTGGTGGACGGTCAGACCATCACCAAAGAGGATGCGCTTAGGCTACTCATGTCCGAGCTCTCCACGCTACAGAAGGCGCTTGCTAGCGTCATCCACGTCGATGTGACCGAAGGGCAATTCGTCGCCCTGCTCTCGCTGGTCTACAACATTGGCATGGGGAATTTCCGCACGTCGACGCTATTGCGTGAGCTTAATGCAGGGCGTATCAAGCACGCCAGTGAGCAATTCTCCCATTGGATCTATGTGAAGAAGCAACCGAACAAAGGGCTCATGAAGCGACGAGAGAAAGAGCGCGCTGTGTTCGACGGTGAGGTCAAGCCATGCTGCCACTAAAGTACCATCTCATCGCACTCGGGACGTTGGCGGTGATTTTCGGGTGTGGGCTTTGGCTAGGTTTCGCGTACACCTCGGAACACTACGAGAAGATGATCCAAGCCAAAGAGATCGCCGTCCTAGAGGCGCAACAACAAGAGAGGAAAGAACACGATGCAAAGCTTATTGAAGCGACTAACCAACTGCGTAACGAGCTTAACCAGTCAAATGATCTTGCTCGCGCTCGTGGCGCTGACGTTGAACGGTTGCGCAACGCGAACTCCAGACTACAAGCCCGAATTAAAGCCAGTCCCGCAAGCGCTGACCGAGAAGCACTTGCCCGATGCTCACAACTACTCTCAGAAGGTGCAGGACTGGTTACAGAGGGTGAAAGACTTCTACTCAAGCATGGCGCAGAACACGACTCATTAATAAGGATAGAGAAATGGCAATAACTTTGTTACTTTTTGGGCTAGGCTCAATTGCGCTAGTGCTGGGCTGCGACGCTTACATATTGACATTGAAGGTCAGAGCAGTGGAGAAGATACTAGATAAGTTTGTGGGCACGGAAGAGGAGAAGGTGGCGGTCACAAAAGCCCTTGAGGAAATAGTGAAGGGAAAGTAAAATAAAAAAAATATTGGGCTCGATGCCTAATAAGCTTCGATTTTTTATAAGCCCACTTTAAAGCCCACCTAAAAAATCAATTCTCTGTAATTATTGAAAATAGAGGACTTGTGGTGCCCGGAAGAGGACTCGAACCTCCACGCCCGTTAAGGCGTCAGCACCTGAAGCTGATGCGTCTACCAATTTCGCCATCCGGGCACAGATCTCGAATTATGCAGAAAATTTTGGTGCTTGTCAAGGCACAAAGAAAACGGATATTTTTTCGGGAAATATCGCGCTAATAGCGATAAAAACTAAGAAAACAGCAAACTCGGTTGAAGTATCACCTATTGATCTTTATACTAACCTCTGACATCAACGATAAACGGACAAAAAGATGAGGAGACACCGGTTTGTGCGTTAAAATTGCTGATAAAACAATAATTTAACCCCACCTTGGGCGCGAGCGTGATATTACTCGACGTGCTAAAGCGTTGGAGCTTTTGACTAAATATGGATAAAAAGACAAAGATGAAAACCACCAAGGACGTTCAACACACTCCCGATCCAAAACTCATCGAAAAAACGCTGGAGTTGTTGAGAGAGTCGCCTTTTGACCTGTCACCGCAACACCTTAAGCAAAGACTGAAAAAATTTACAACGAGCGCAGGCAAAGCCAATTGTGTTGTTCTAGAGATGATTAATGGCGCCTGGCCCATGTCCGCTGATAAACGCTACTTTTTAGGCGGCAAGAGCGAAGATATGGAAATGGTCGTGCGTGGTGCACGACAGAGAGAAAACTACACCTTAGTGGACAAAAATAATCGAGCCTGGGGTAGTGAAGAGTTTGGCTATTTCGGGGAATACGGTAAGTATCCCGCCGCTTCGTGGCTCCCTGGCGACAAAGTCATTATTCGCCGCCTTTCGATTGGCTTTTATTGCAAAGAACTCCTTTCACGTCAAACCCGTTGGGTCTGCCAGTTGGTGTCGAGCTCCAAGCGTACGCCTGGAGAGGTAGAGGTTCTTCCGATTTCCCCTTTTACGCCAACCCCGATGAAGTTGCTGTTGCGCGATGGGATGACGGCAAACAAATTGCGTGGAAAGGCTTTTGAGGTTGAACTCAATAAACCCAACGCTCAGCAAGCCCCCTTTTTGACGCGTTTTGTTCGTATGGTGGGGGAACGCTTTGACCCGCTAGGCGAAATGGCGATTGCGCAAGCGGAATATAACCTTCCTGTGGAATTCCCAGAGGCAACCCTAAATGAAGCGGAGAGCTTGGGTGAAGAGGTCGATGCGAAGAGTTTGAAAAAGCGCGTCGATTTGCGCGACATTCCCTTCGTGACGATTGACGGAGAGGATGCCAGAGACTTTGACGATGCGGTTTATGCTACCCGCGAGGGCGATGGCTGGCGTTTACTGGTTGCCATCGCTGACGTGAGTCACTATGTGAAGCCAGGCTCCGCACTCGACGCGGAAGCGCAAAAGCGTGGAACGAGTGTCTACTTCCCTGCCACAGTGGTACCGATGTTGCCAGAAGCGTTGAGTAACGGCCTTTGCTCACTCAATCCAGAAGTGGACCGTCTCACGATGGTTTGCGATGCTGTACTGAACGCTCAAGGGGAAGTCACTGCTTACCAGTTCTACCCCGCGGTTATTCACTCGCATGCGCGCTTGACTTACACGCTCGTGTGGGACGCACTTCAGGGCGAGAAGGCAGCTCGGGCGAAGCTAGGTGATCGACTTGACGATATTGAGTGCCTCTACGCACTCTCTAAGGCGCGTTTAGTCTTGCGTGCTGCACGTCACGCGCTTGACTTTGATACCACAGAGACGAAGGCGATTTTGGACGATCAAGGGCACATTACTGGGTTTGAAGAACGCCGTATCAACGATGCCAATCGATTGATTGAAGAATGTATGTTGATTGCGAACGTTTGCGCGGCGGAATTCGTTTTGAAGTCTAAGCGTGAAACTCTTTTCCGCGTGCACGATAAGCCGAGCGCAGACAAGATTGATGCTCTCAACAGTCTTTTGACCACCTTTAAAGTGGGCAAAGTGGATGATTCGCCAGAGAGCCTTTGCGAGGCGATCAACAACACGAAGGATAAGCCCTTCTTGCAGACACAGATTTTGCGTAGCATGGTGCGTGCTTGCTACTCCCCAGACAATGTGGGCCACTTTGGTTTGCAGTTTGAAGCGTACGCCCACTTCACCTCGCCCATTCGCCGTTACCCCGACTTGCTACTACACCGTACGATCAAGGGGATTTTGTCTCGTCGACGCTATGTGCCTGAGATTGTGATTGATCCCACTGAGTTGCTTGATGAAAGCCATATCGGGCAGGATCTTCGTAAGCAGCGAGAAGCACAAGGCGCGCAGAATGTGAGTAAGAAGGCAAAGCCCGCGGCAAATAAAGATCATGCGGTGTGGGAGCGCTTAGGCACGATGTGCTCGGCGACGGAACGCCGTGCAGATATGGTCACGCGCGATGTGATGAGCTTTTTGAAGTGTGACTACTTCTTGCGTCTCACAAAGAGTAATCCTAAGCGCAGTTTCACGGCTGTGATCACTGGGGTGATTCCTGCGGGGATTTTCGTGCAGGTGGATGAACTCATGGTTGAAGGCTTTGTGCATGTCTCCAACTTGGGTTGGGGCTACTTTGACTTTGACGCTTCTCGTCAACTCTTTTACTCCTACGATGAGATGCTCTCTTACCAAGTGGGCGATCGCGTGAAGGTTGAGCGCCCTGATGTGGAACTTGAGTCCCGCCACATTACATTTATGCAATGCCGTCAGCTTGAGCACAAAAATTGGGAACGAGCGCTCGAGCAGATGGAAAAAGAGTACGGCCGCAGCTTTAAGCGCAAAAGAAGATAAGTGTGGTGCCCTGGAAGGGGCTCGAACCTCTAGGCCCATAAATAGTGAATAGATTTTCTGATGACCGAAGGCGTTTTCTTTGTACAATGCCTTCGTTTCTGAAAAACGGAAAGGCAATTTTTTCTCTTCCTCTCTGAGATGGCGAAGAGAAGATTTCTAGTGAGAATAGACCTGTGAAGAAAATGGTTTTGGCTGGCTTTCATGCCGTTGGGGCTCGCTTGCAGTTGAACCCCGCCACAATTGATTGTGTTTATATTGATCCGACGCGTCGCGACAAACGTATGCGCGATATGCGTGAAAAGTTGATCGCCGCGGGCGTCAAAGTGATGAATGCCGATGCCTCGCGCTTAGATGGGATGGCACCCGATATTCCCCATCAGGGGATTGTGGCGATGGCCGAAGAAGTGGAAGCCTCGCTTACTTTTGATGAATTGCTCGATCAGATTACTCCGAAGACGCTGCTTTTGATTTTGGATGGCGTCACGGACCCGCGTAACTTTGGAGCCTGCTTGCGCGTGGCGGATGCTGCTGGTGTGCAAGCGGTAATTTGCCCGAAGGATCGTAGTGCTCATTTGAGCCCTGCGGCACTGAAGTCCGCTGCTGGCGCTGCTGAGTCTGTACCCGTTGTGACGGTCACGAACTTGGCCGCTTCGATTGTGGAGCTGCGTGATGCGGGCGTGGTGGTGATCGGTACCGCGGGCGAAACCACTAAGAGTATTTATGACTTTAACCAGACGGGCGCCTTTGCTTGGGTTCTGGGCGCTGAGGGGGATGGTCTTCGTCAGCTAACGCGCAAGCGCTGCGACGATTTGGCGGCGATTCCGATGCTGGGTGCAGTCGAAAGCTTGAACGTGTCGGTCGCTTCAGGGATCTGCCTTTTTGAATCTGTGCGCCAGCGTATCGCGGCGACGAAAAAATAAGTACAATATCCTTCCTTCATAAGAAAGAGCCCGAGGAATTCGGGCTCTTTTCACGAAGGGAATAAAAAAACCGGGAATTTCACTACACAACATCCGTTTTTGTGTGTAAAATTTCCCTCTTTCTGTCCTTGCTGCACCAGATTCGACGCCTGGGCAGTTTTTTCCGCAAGGAGGCTAAATGCGTCACTACGAAATTTGCATTATCGTGCACCCTGATCAGAGCGAACAAGTTCCCGCTATGATCGATCGTTACAAAGCTCTCGTCGCCGAACAGGGCGGTCAAATTCACCGCATTGAAGACTGGGGTCGTCGTCAGCTTGCTTACCCGATTGAAAAGCTCGTGAAGGCTCACTATGTTCTTTTGAACATTGAGTGCAACTTCGAAACGATTACCGAAATCGAAAACGGTTTCCGTTTCAACGATGCTGTGCTCCGTCACTTGACCGTTAAGACCAAGAAGGCCGAAACGGAACCCTCCCCGATGATGAAGTTCGTCGAGAAGGAAGAAGCCAAGAAGGCTACGGTTGCTGAAGAAGTCATCGAAGAAGACATCGACAGCGATGGTGACGACGGCGAAGATAACGAAAACGCCTAATCGTTCATTCGATCAGTTTTAAGAGAAAGTGAACGCTCTCCAGATTGAAGGCACTCTGCTCGAGAAGCAAGAAGTGCGATATACCCCAGCTGGAATCGAAGTTTTCGAAGGAATTCTTCAGTACACGGGGGAACAGTTGGAAGCAGGTAGTCTTCGCAAACTGTCTTTTGAAGTGAAATTGGTTTCGTTTGGCGAAACCGCCCACCGCCTCAACGCGGAAGCGTTAGGTAAGACATTGAAGATTACTGGTTTTCTCGCACCGCGCTATATGCGGGGCAATAACCTGATCGTCCACATTAAAGAATATATTTAGGAGCTAATCATGGCTTTTGGTGCAAAGGGTAAAGGCATTCGTCGCCGTTCCCAGCAAAATTCGCTTTTCAAGCGTAAGAAGTTCTGCCGTTTCACGGTGGAAGGTGTTGAACAGATTGACTACAAAGATATTGAAACGCTTCGCGATTTCATTCAGGAAAACGGCAAGATCATGCCGGCCCGTTTGACTGGCACGAAGGCTCACTATCAGCGTCAGCTCGATACCGCTATCAAGCGTGCTCGTTTCCTCGCTCTCCTTCCGTACACGGATAACCAGTAATCGCTAGGGAGTAAGACAAATGCAAGTTATTCTGCTTGAAAAAATCGTTCACTTGGGCAACCTCGGTGACGTGGTTAAGGTCAAAGACGGCTACGCTCGTAACTTCTTGATCCCCCAGGGTCACGCCAAGCGTGCTACCCAGGCTGCGATCGCTGAATTCGAAACCCGTCGTGCTGAGCTCGAAAAGGCTCAGGCTGAACGCGTTGCTGCCGCTCAGGCTATCGCTGACACCCTCAACGGTGCTGATATCGAAATCGCTAGCAAGGCTGGTGTGGATGGCCGTCTCTTCGGCTCCGTCACCAACCACGACATCGCTGAAGCTATCGATGCTAAGTACAACCTCCAGATCAAGAAGTCTCAGGTTCGTACGCCGCTCGGTGCTATCAAGGCTGTTGGCGAATACGTTATCACGATCGGCTTGTTGTCTGACATCACCGCTGACGTGACCGTGAAGGTTGTGGCTGAAGCCTAATACCTTCCCGCTGTCTTGAACAGTTTTATAGAGCTATTCTCTTTCGAGGGAGTAGCTCTATTTTTTTCCTCGATGCAAACCCAAAAGTGGTATCGCTTTTTTCGGGTCAATCCTGTAGGATTTCCTATAGACTCTTCATCAAACATCTCAGATTTTTTTGAGCCAAAATTTCAGTAGGAGGCGGTATTTTTACCGTACAAGCATGAGTGATTTACCAGAAACAGACGTTGCTGCCGAGTCTGTGCGCCGGCCACCACAGAGCATTCAGAGCGAGCAGTCTATCCTGGGCGGGCTGCTGATTGATAACAACGCTCTCGATAGTATTGTGGACCTGGTAAAGCCAGAGGATTTTTGTCGTCGAGACCACCGTCTCATTTTTGAAAATATCGTCAGAATGGTCCAGAGTGGCCGTCCTGCAGACGTCCTCACGCTGATGGAAAACTTGCGTGATCAGGGACTCGCTGATGAGGTTGGTGGCTTTGCGTACTTAAATGAACTCGTGAACAATACGCCTTCGGCCGCTAATATTCGTCGTTATGCCGAGATCGTGCATGATAAGTCGGTGTTGCGCCAATTGATTACCGTGGGCGACAAGATCGTTTCGGACGCTTTAAACCCAGATGGACGCGAGACGAGCGACATCTTGGGAGTGGCTGAACGTGAAGTGCTCGCCATTAATGAGCGCAATTCTCGCGGTCAACGAGGCTTCCGAGCAGTCGGAACATTAGTGCTTGATGTTTCTGAAAAGATTATTGACCTCTACCAGAATAAAGGCAGCTCTGATATTACTGGGGTGCCAACTGGTTACTCTAACTTGGACCGTGAATTAGCGGGGATGCAGCGAGGGGATTTGATCATTCTAGCTGGGCGTCCCTCCATGGGTAAAACCTCGCTCGCCGTCAACATTGCGGAATACGTGGGCTTAAAGCAAGAGCTCCCTGTGGCAATTTTCTCCCTAGAAATGGGTGGAGACCAATTGACACAACGTCTCATTAGTTCCATTGCTAATATCGACGCTCAGCGTTTGCGTAAGGCCCAGCTCAATGATGAAGAATGGGCGGCTTTTTCTCGTGCGGTACATACGCTAGAGACAAAGCAGATCTACATTGACGACACGCCTGGTTTGTCGATTGCAGAAGTCTCAAGCCGCGCTCGTCGCTTAATGAATCAAACGGGACCACTAGCCCTTATCGTCGTGGACTATATTCAGTTGATGACGGGGCGTGCAAGCGCAGACAACCGTTCGACCGAGCTCTCAGAAATTTCTCGTGGTTTGAAGTCGCTTGCTAAAGAATTGCACTGCCCAGTCTTGGTCTTGTCGCAGTTGAACCGCTCTCTTGAACAGCGTCAAAACCGTCGTCCGATTATGTCTGACTTGCGTGAATCTGGCGCTATCGAACAGGACGCGGATGTGATCATGTTCATTTATCGTGACGTGGTCTACAACCCGAATACTCCTGAGAAGGACTTGGCAGAACTCATTATTGCTAAACAACGTAACGGTCCAATCGGTACTTTGCGTATGGTGTTCCGTGGCGGGAACACGCGCTTTGAAACCTGGTCGGGCGACGTGGGTTATTGGGACGGCGCAGAGTAAATGCGTCCCCTTTCAAGGAGATAAGCCGTCATGATGGAATGGTTTCATCAAGTCGACTGGTTTGCCGTGCTCTGTTGGCTCGGCGCCATTTCTTGTATTGTCGCTGGGTTGGCAGGAACCGTGATTCCTGCAATCCCAGGTCTTCCATTGATTGCAGCGGGGGCCGCTTTAATCGGTTGGGCTGGCAACTTTGAAATTGTTGGCTGGAGTACTATTATTGTTCTAGCGGTTTTTGCCATCGTTGGGGTCATTATCGATACCGTCGCACAAACCGCTGGTGCGCAAAAAGCAGGCGCGAGTGCTTACGGTATCTGGGGCTCAGTGATCGGAACCGTGGTGGGCGTTTTCATCGGTGGTCTCGTGGGAATTTTGATTTTCCCTCTGATCGGGGCTTTTGTGGGTGAATTCGTAGCTAAACGCGATATGCTTCACGCAGGGCGTGTTGGTGTGGCCACGTGGATTGGGATGGTCGTTGGCACAGCAGCCAAGATCGCGATCGCCTTTATGATGATCGGGATTTTGATTTGGGCCTATCTCGTTTAAACCAGATTTTTGAAGCGAAAAAAAGCGCTTTCTCTTAGATAGAGGAAAGCGCTTTTTTCATGGTTAGTGACTCTTAGAGCACTTCTACTGCGTATTCCGCTAAGCGAGAACGTTCACCACGAGCGAGTGTGATCGTGGCGGCGTGTTCCCAATTCTTGAATCGGTCAACGACGTAGGTGAGCCCGGAGCTCCCTTCTGTTAAGTAAGGAGTGTCGATCTGTGCGAGGTTACCTAAGCAGACGATCTTCGTGCCGGGACCCGCACGCGTAATCAGAGTCTTGATCTGCTTCGGACTCAAATTCTGTGCTTCGTCAATGATCAAGAATTTCTTCAAGAAAGTACGACCACGCATAAAGCTCATCGACTTCACACGGATACGGTTTTTGAGTAGATCCATCCCTGTCTTTCGAGCCCATTCTCCTGCACTCGAGTCAAAGCTCTGGAGCACTTCAAGGTTGTCTTCAAGCGCGCCCATCCAAGGCGCCATCTTTTCTTCTTCCGTCCCAGGCAAGTAGCCGATATCGTCGCCCACACTCACTGTGGCACGCGTGATGATGATTTCACTAAAGCGATTCTGATCCATCGTTTGCACGAGGGCCGTTGCGAGCGTGAGAAGGGTCTTTCCAGTGCCTGCCTGCCCCAAAATCGTCACAAAGTCGATATTGGGATCCATCAGGAGGTTTAAGGCCATATTCTGTTCGGCATTTCGCGCATGAATGCCCCAAGCTTTAAAGCCCTTGATGTAGTCCTTCAGGATACGCACTTCAACGCGACGACCTTGCACGTGTGAGACGGCGCCCATAAAGTCAGGGTCGCCACTCACGGTGAGGCACTGGTTGAGGAAGGGCAGTTCCCCATAGGGCCAATCAAAGAGGTAGCGAGTCCCATCGGCCTGCGCTTTCACTTGAAGTGAATCTTCAACCTGTTGCCAGAAATTGACAGGGAGCTCTAAGCGCCCCGAATAAATCATTTCCGTGTCGTCAATGACTTTGTCGGAGAGGTAGTCTTCCGTGGCAATACCCAAGACCGAGGCCTTGATGCGCATGTTGATGTCTTTACTCACCAACACAATGGTGCGATCCGCAAACGCCGATTCTGCGCCCTTAGCGGTCGCCAGGATTAGGTTGTCAGCCTTGGTGATCGGGAGCTCTGCGGGGAGCTTTCCCGCGATGGGATGCGTTTCAATAAAGAGTCGTCCCGAGGCCTCGGTGTTACCCAGAAGCGAGAGCGGAATACCTTGGTCTAAGGGACCGTGATGAAGTTCTGTTAACTGATCAAGCGAGCGGCTCACGCTACGCGCGTTACGGGCCACATCGGTGACACCCGTCTTGTGGTTATCGAGCTCTTCGAGCACGATCATGGGGATGAAGACGTCATGCTCATCAAAGTGAAAGAGGCAGAGCGGATCATGCATGAGCACATTGGTGTCGAGCACAAAGAGTTTTGGACCTTCTTTGAGCATGGCGCGACGGCTTAAGCGCGAAGAGGCACCACCCTGAATGCGACGTAAGTTCGTTTCATCCGTGGCGTCTGTGGGCTTAGCCATGCTAGGCGCTTCAACCGTCTTGACGGGAGCCTTCTCTTTAGCGGCTTTCGACTTTTGAGCGGGAGTAGCGGTAGGAGCCACTGATGGGGCTTTCACGCGCGAGAGCGCTTTTGCTTTAGCTACGCGCTGGGCTTTGGCACTCGAAGGTGCGGGGGCAGCCTCTAGCGTAAGTTCGGGAGACTTCGCTTTTGTGTTCTTCGCTTTGGAATTGGGTTTCGCTGGGCTCGCTTTTTGGCTTGCTTTTGGTGTTGCTTTCTTTAGAGCAGGCGCTTTTGCAGCACGTTGAGAAACTTCAGTAGTCGAGGGCTGGGGGAGGTTTGCGTTTTTCTCAGTTGGGCCACTCGAACGAGATTTTTTTGCTCGTGCTTTGGGTTTTGCTTCAGGACCGTAGTCCGTGAGGATATCGCCTAACTGAGAGGGCGCTTGAGGTAAGGGCATAGTGGAGACTTCCTCTGAAAAAGTCATTGATTAATTTCATTATAAAGATCCGTGAGAGAGTTGTCGGTAGAGGAAAACGAGATCAGTCAAAGAAAGAGAATGAGAGATTTCTTCTCGGAGAGGTGAATTGCAATGAACGCTATAGAAAAAAGCTCCTAAAATTACTCCTTTTGAGGGATATTCAAGGGTGCGATTTTCCCTCTATTGGCGGATAGGTTTTCTTTTTTATTGAGCCAGGATTGCGCAATGCGGAAAATCAGGTACTATGAGTCTAGACCGATAGATTGGAAGCACAAGTTTCCACTTGATAAATCAAGATTCACCAGGAAATTACATATGAAGTATGTATCCACCCGAGGAGACAATACTCCTCGTTCTTTTACCGATATTCTCTATGAAGGCTTTGCGCCGGATAACGGCCTTTATGTACCGCAGGAATATCCCAAAATCACGCGTGATCAACTTCGTTTGTGGAAAGGGCTAGATTACGCTGCTCTCGCCTACGAAATCGTTCGTCTTTTCGCGCCTGAGTTTCCCAAAGACCTTGTGTGGCAATTGGCGAATGAAACTTATCAAGGAGACAATTTTGTCCATCGTCGTGATGCCTTCCGTCCTGAAACGATTGCTCCAGTAACTTGGTTGCGTGGCGACGATGGGATTGGGTTGCTCGAACTCTCCAATGGCCCGTCTCTAGCCTTTGACGATATTCCTTTGCAGTTCTTGGCACGTCTCTATGACCATCGTCCGACTAAGGCAACGGAACCCCTGAATCTTTTAGGGGCAAGTACTGGGGATATGGGGGCAGCTGCCGCCACGGCTTTTGCTGGGAAAGAAGGCGTGAAGCTGATTCTCTTGTCGCCAAAAGGTCGTATGAGCGAATTCCAGGCTCAGCAGCTCTATTCCTGCCAGGCTGCGAACGTCTACAACCTCGAAATCGACGGGACGTTTGATAACTGCCAGGACATTGTGAACACGTTCTTGAAGGATCGTGAATTCGCGCAGAAGAGCCACTTAAAGAGCATCAACTCGGTGCTCTGGCCAAGCATCTTGATGCAGGTGGTCTACTACTTCCACTCCTACCTCGAAGCAGTTCAGTATTGTGGCGAAGAGATCGTTTACGTGGTTCCTGCTGGGAACTTCGGTAATGCCTTTGCCGCATGGGTCGCGAAGATTATGGGCTTGCCGATCATGCGCATGATCATCAGCACGAACGAAAACGACGCAATGGACGCATTCTTCCGTACAGGTCGTTACCATCCAAGACCCGCGAGCGAAACGATCGCCACCTCTTCGCCTTCGGCTGACATTTCTCGCGCGGCCAACTTTGAGCGCTTCCTCTTTGAATTCTTGGATCGCAACGCCGAGCGCGTGCGTGAATTGATGAATGATCTCAAAGAAAAGGGTGAATTCGAGCTCACGAGAGAGGAATTCAAGAAGTTGCATCTCTGCGGCGCAATCTCGGGGAATTCCGACCATGCAAACCGCCTCGAAATGATCGAATGGATGCATGTGGAGTACGACATTTATGTGGATCCGCATACTGCCGATACGCTCTTTAGCGGCGTTTATATGCACCCAGTGGGCATGCGAACGATCTGCTTAGAAACGGTGAACCCGCTCAAATTTACGCCGATGATTAAGACGGCAACGGGGTGCGGTGTTGAGCTCCCTGACGACTTCAAGGATATCTACAAGCGCCCAGTTCGTAAGACTTCGCTTCCTTGCGATATTGAAGTCATCCGTGCGGAAATTAACCGCATCCTTGGCGAATAAAAAGGAATCGACACCATGCCAACTCCCATTTGCTTTGGGTTTGTTGGGTATTCGGAGTCGGGCAAAACCACATTAGCCACCGCCGTGACAGCTGAATTGTCACGGCGTGGCTTTAAGGTGGCTGTGCTCAAAGATGCCCATCATCAGGTGGATATGGATACGCCGGGGAAAGATACCTGGCGCTATCGCGAAAATGGCGCAACACAAGTGATTTTGCGCACGCCAGAGCGGTGGGTGCTGCAAACGAGCACGCCTACCACTCCCTCTATTGACGATTTACTCACCCACTTGGATAACCCCGACATTATCCTCATTGAGGGGTTTAAAAATGAAGGAAACTTCCCTAAAATTGAGGTGATACGCGCGGCGCAACCAAAAACGGGTCCGTGGCTTTATTTACACCATGCTGAAATCGTAGCGATTGCGACCGACCGTACCGACCTGAACCATTCCCTCGTGGAACTCGATATCAATGACCCCATTGCTGTCGCGGATTTTATTGTGGCAAGTCCTAAATGATTACTTATACCGAAGCTCTGTCGCGCCTGCTCGAGAAGGCAGAACCGATTGCCGACACTGAAACCATTCCTCTTCTCTACTCCACACACCGCGTGCTTGCAGAAGAAATTGTGAGCCCGATTGCGGTCCCGAGCTGGGATAATTCGCAAATGGATGGCTACGCGGTGCGCCACGAAGATCTTTTCGGCGCCACTGAAGAGAACCCTGTCAAGCTCCCTGTATCGGCTCGTATTCCCGCTGGTAATGTAGGTGACAAACTCGAAGCGGGCACGGTGGCACGTATCTTTACGGGCGCTCCGATGCCAGAAGACGCCGATACGGTCATTCCTCAAGAGTTGGTTGAACGCGAAGGGGACTTTGCTATTTTCCGTACAGCTTTGAAGCCGGGTGCCTGGGTTCGTCGTCGTGGTAGCGACGTTGAGCAGGGCGCAACGGTGCTTGCAAGCGGTGAGCGTTTAACGCCCGCGCGCATTGGGATGATTGCCTCGATTGGTCGCGCTTACGTGAAGGTGTACCGTCGGCTGCGCGTGGGGATTTTCTTCTCTGGGAACGAACTCGTCCAGCCTGGAGAGCCTCTGCCTCCTGGTGGCATCTACAATTCCAACCGTTTTATGGTGCGTAGCCTCTTGCAGACCTTGGGCTGCGAAGTGGTGGACTTAGGAAATGTGCCTGATACGCTTGATGCCACTATTGCGGCCTTTGAAAAGGCAACGCAAGCCTCTGATGTGATTCTCTCAACGGGCGGGATGTCCGTGGGGGAAGAAGACCATATCAAAAATGCAGTGGAGGCGTTGGGAGAAATTTCGCTTTGGCGAGTGAAGTTAAAACCTGGTAAACCTTTGGCCTTTGGCTCTGTGAAGGGCGTGCCCTTTGTGGGTTGTCCTGGGAACCCGGTGGCGGGCTTTGTGGTCTTCTTGATGATGGCCCGCCCCTTCTTGCTACGCCGTATGGGCTTAACCGACACCGAAATTCATCCTTTGAGTGTGCGTGCTGATTTTGACTGGGAAACGCCAGGCGACAGACAAGAATTTGTCCGTGTGCGCCGTAACGCCACGGGCGGGGTGGATCTCTACCATACACAGAATTCTCAAGTTCTCTCTTCTTGCGCTTGGGCCGATGGGCTTGTGGACATTCCCGTAGGTGCTACGGTGAAGAAGGGGGACGTGGTGGACTACTATCCGTTCTGTCAATTTTTTGCCTAATTGCGCCTGACAAACGCAGTTAGCTCTCTTTTTTCACGCCTAGATGTTGCGTCTAGGCTTTTTTCCCACTCACGTCCTGATTGAAGCGATCAGGCATGGAGGTTAGCTTTATGAAGATTCGAGTTTTGTACTTTGCTCTCTTACGAGATGCGATGGAACGCGCTGAAGAAGCCTTGGAAGTTCCAGAAACCGTTCGTACCGTTGGCGAATTGCGCACGTGGCTGATGTCGCGTGGTGAACCTAGCGCGAGCGCCCTCTCTAACACAAAGCGCCTGCGTGCCGCGGTGAGCCAAGATATGGCTGAGCCCGATACGGTCTTGAAGGCTGGCGACGAAGTCGCTTTCTTCCCGCCCGTGACTGGGGGTTAATGCACTATGGCAACGACAACGATTCGAGTCGGAGAAGCGGATTTTTCCGTCTCAGATGAGTTAGCGAAACTCAATGATCAAGCCGATTGTGGTGCCGTCGTTTCATTTCTTGGCGTGGTTCGCCGTGCCAATGAAGGTGAAGCGGTGTATGCTATGACGCTTGAACACTATCCGGCAATGACGGAAAAAGCGCTCGCTGGGATTGTGGAACGTGCGCGTGCACGTTGGCAATTGGGCGATATTACAGTCATCCATCGCGTGGGTCGTCTCCTTCCTGGTGACCAGATCGTGTTGGTGGCGGTTGCCGCCTCGCATCGTGGCGAAGCCTTCCAGGCCTGTGAGTTCATCATGGATTGGTTAAAAACCGAAGCGCCCTTCTGGAAAAAAGAAGAGACCCCTGATGGAGCTCGCTGGGTCGATGCCCGCGTTAGTGACGATGAGGCCAAACGACGCTGGGAATAAACTTTCTCGCAGCTCGTCACCTCATCAGGGAAACTTGGTTTTTTGTGGTAGGTGATTAGCATGACCCGTGACGGTCCGTTATGGCTCGTGATTGTAGCGGTAAGCACAGGCGCCTCTTTGGGCGCCTGTATTCGATGGGGGCTCTCGTATTGGCTCAACAGCAAGGCAGTGTGGATTCCTCTCGGAACGCTCACCGCGAATTTGTCCGCTGGCTTTTTGATTGGCCTCGCGCTCGCTTGGTTTAGCACGCATCCGAGCTTAAGTCCTGCGGTGCGCCTTTTTGTGATCACAGGCTTTTTGGGTGGCTTGAGTACCCTCTCAACGTTTTCTGCGGAAAACTTAGCCTACTTGATGCAGGGCGAGTTGCTCGAAGCGCTTGAACATATCGGTATTCACACTTGCGGAACGATTTTTGCCACCTGGGTGGGGTATTCGCTCCTCACAAATTGGCTTTAAGAGAACGCTTCTCTTTATCAGAATGCTCTTTTCTTCTCTCCTTACTCGGAGAAGAGAAAAGGACTTTTTTGTTGCTCAAAAAACGAGTTATAGATTGATAAACTTTGTAGCAACTTCAAGGTTGAAATCCTCTTCTTTACCCCCATATAGACATTAAGTAAAGAAAAGAGCCTCAGGTTAAGCCAAGGTGCTCCACTGAGGTTCTGGAGGAACAAATTACATGCGTCAAGATAAACTCACAACAAAACTCCAAGAAGCACTCGGTGAAGCTCAGTCGTTGGCTCTGGCACACGATAATCAGTTCATTGAACCAGTGCACCTTGTGAGTGCCTTGCTCGCAGATACGGAAGGATCCGCTAGAAGTTTGTTAGAACGCTCTGGCGTGAATGTCCAGCAGCTCTCGCGCGAATTGAAGGACGCGATTGAGCGCTTACCGAAGGTGTCTGGTACGGGCGGGGAAGTCCAAATTTCTCGCGATTCGTTGAATCTTTTAAACCTCACGGAAAAAGAAGCGATGAAGCGCAACGATGCGTTCATTTCTACGGAAATGATGCTCCTTGCCTTGGTGGATGATCGTAGCCCCGCGGGCGAAATTGCTCGCAAGGCGGGGTTAACGCACGCTGCCCTTGAAGCCGCTATTGCTAGTGTGCGTGGTGGCGATACCGCAGACAATCCCGATGCGGAGCAGCAACGTGAAGCGCTGAAGAAATACACTGTTGACCTCACTGAACGTGCCCGTCAAGGCAAGCTCGATCCAGTGATTGGTCGTGATGATGAAATTCGCCGTACGATGCAGATTTTGCAGCGTCGCACGAAGAATAATCCGGTCTTGATTGGTGAACCTGGTACAGGTAAAACGGCTGTGGTCGAAGGCTTGGCTCAGCGTATCGTCAATAACGAAGTGCCCGATACCCTTCGTGGTAAACGCATTTTGTCCTTGGATATGGCTGGCATGATTGCTGGGGCCAAGTACCGTGGTGAATTCGAAGAGCGCTTGAAGAAGCTCCTGAAAGAAGTGACTGTTGCCAACGGTCAGATCATTCTCTTTATCGATGAACTTCACACTGTCGTAGGCGCTGGTAAGACCGAAGGCAGTATGGACGCGGGCAACATGCTTAAACCTGCTCTTTCGCGTGGCGAACTCCACGTGATTGGCGCGACGACTTTGGATGAATACCGCAAGTACGTCGAGAAGGATGCTGCACTTGAACGTCGTTTCCAGAAGGTGATGATTGACGAGCCGAGCGTAGAAAGTACGATTGCCATTTTGCGTGGCTTAAAAGAGCGCTACGAAGCGCACCACGGGGTGGAAATTACCGACCCCGCTCTGGTGGCTGCCGCTGAGCTCTCGCACCGCTACATCACGGATCGTTTCTTGCCTGATAAGGCCATTGACTTGATCGATGAGGCCGCGGCTCGCGTGAAGATGGAAATCGACAGTAAGCCAGAAGCCTTGGATAAGCTTGATCGCCGCTTGATTCAGTTGAAGATTGAACGCGAAGCGGTGAAAAAGGAAACCGATGACGCCTCGAAGAAGCGTTTAGGCTTACTCGAAGAAGAAATCACGAAGCTTGAGAAGGAATATTCCGACCTCGAAGAAGTCTGGAAGAAAGAAAAATCTGAAGCCCTGGGCGCTAAGTCCGTTCGTGACGAAATCGACCGTGTGCGTCGTCAGATGGAAGAATATCGCCGTACAGCTCAGTATGAAAAATTGGCTGAACTGCAGTACTCCGAATTGCCCCAGTTAGAGGAAAAACTCAAAACCGCTGAGCAACTCGAAGAAGAAGGACGTCGTCCCACGCTTTTGCGTACCGCTGTTGGAACGGAAGAAATTGCTGAAGTCGTGAGCCGTGCAACGGGTATTCCCGTCTCGAAGATGATGGAAGGGGAACGTCAGAAGTTGCTCCACATCGCTGACGCGTTGAGCAAACGCGTTGTGGGTCAGGATGAGGCTGTTCGCCGCGTGAGCGAAACGATTTTGAGAAGCCGTGCAGGTCTTTCGGATCCGAATCGCCCCTACGGTAGCTTCCTCTTCTTAGGGCCTACGGGTGTGGGTAAGACCGAGTTGACGAAAGCCTTGGCTGCATTCTTGTTTGACTCTGAAGATGCACTCATTCGTATTGATATGAGTGAATTCATGGAAAAACACAGTGTGGCTCGTTTGATCGGTGCGCCTCCGGGATATGTGGGCTATGAAGAAGGCGGCTACTTAACGGAAGCCGTGCGTCGTAAACCCTACTCGGTCATTCTTTTCGATGAAGTAGAAAAGGCGCATCCTGACGTCTTTAACGTGCTCTTGCAGGTGCTCGATGACGGGCGTATGACCGATGGTCAGGGCCGTACGGTGGACTTTAAGAACACTGTAATCGTGATGACCTCGAACTTGGGGGCTACTGAAATTCAAGAGATGATCGGTAAACCTCACGAAGCGGTGAAGGCGGCTGTGATGGAAGAAGTGCGTGAACACTTCCGTCCGGAATTCGTCAACCGTATTGATGAAACCGTGGTCTTCGATGCCTTGGGCACTGAAGCGATTCGCAACATCGCTAAGATCCAGTTGGCTTCGCTCACAGAGCGTGTGCTCCAGCAAGGGATCGAATTGGTGGTCGCGGATTCGGCTTTGGATGAATTGGCCAAGGTTGGGTTTGATATCCACTACGGTGCACGTCCTCTGAAACGTGCTATCCAGGATAACATCGAAAACGCCCTTGCTCGCCTCTTACTTGAAGGGCGCGCTGGTGCGGGTGACATCGTAGATGTGACGGCCGACAAAGGTGAGTTTCACTTTGATGTGCGCCAGGCGGATTCCGCCTAATCGAGGCTAAGCGTTACTAGGAAGGGGGCAAGAAGAAGGCTTGCCCCCAAGACTCAAAATCCTGTGTTGTGAGATGCAACACAGGATTTTTTTTAACTGTAGAGAATGTGTTTGGTTTCTTGCGCAACTTCGCTTAGCGGGAAAAGCGTTGTGGAGTTGCCATTGAAGTCCAAAAAGAGTGGTTGGTCAAAGGCTGGCGCTCCCTCAGGGAGGCTTTCATCTTTGACTAAGCGCAGATCACGGTCGTCTTCTGCGTAGGCAAAGTCTTGTGGGACCATGTGTAGGCGAGGCGAGACTTGCTGACGCATAAATTCCGTGGTGATTAAAGGGAGTATTAGCTGTGGCGGGAAGTAGCCGTCAAACATCGTAATAAGGTCCCCAGTGAAGGGTTTTTCTGGCATTGACTTCAACGCTAAGCAAACACGCGCTTCTGCTTCTGCCACTTCCATACTGTCGCTCTTTTCCTCCTCAGGCTCACGGTAGTGAGAAATCGAGGCGCAAAGCTCAGAGGGCGCAACATGCAAAAGCTGACAGGCATTTTGCACCAACATACGAATGCGTGGACAGAGCGCCGCGAATTCGCTATCGCGGTCTGCCACCATGGCGTTAGCGGGTTCTGTGAAGATCGCTGTAAACTCGTCGGTTTGTTTGGCAAAAAGCGCCGACATATCCTCTTGCCAAAGAGGATTGGTGCAAGGCATATCAAAGAGGTGTTCAATCACCTGTGGGTCGGGTAGCCCAAGCTCGTTTTTCGTTTGAATAAAGCTCAACGGATTCACAAAGCTATAAGGATGTGCCATGAGGGTTTCCGTCTTTGGCACGCTCACCGTAAAGAGGATGTGGCGCACATAGAGCCCAAACTGACGGAACGCTTCCATCTGCAAAATCGGATCGGGATCCATCTGATGAGGAAGCTGCTTATAGGGATCCTCGAAGATAACGTCTTTGCTCGCGACCATGCTCTTCAAAAGGTCAAGCGAGGCATCTGGCGCATAGGTTGCCGCTTCCGTGGCTGTCAAAAATTTCGGATACACCACCACTCGCGCATTGGGATTTAAGTAGTGCTTTTTCAAAAGACGGATAAAGGTCTGCACTTGCACATCGGTGAGCTCTTTTGCAGGCACTTGTGACTTGAATGGGGAGTAGAGCACAACGCTCGAGAGCATAAGCACAGAGCGTGAGTTCTCTGTATCCATTTCAAACTTACTACTCAACATCAACTCCGTGATGAGAGGAAGCAAATATTCTGCGCTCCCTGGGTGGCGCTGATCCACTTCTTCGAGGCACTGGTTAATCATGTTCCAGAGCTCAGGGTCGCTCAACGACGCTTCTTCAAAAAGCGACAGAAGATGATTTTTGAGCATCTCCGTTTCGCGCAACGATGCAGGGTGAAGAAGGTTCTCACAAATCGTTGAAATGATCGTTGGAAATTGAAGTAAAGCGTTGGGCATAAAGAGTTGTCTTCAAGGATGTCTTGGCGCAGCAAGACGGGATCTATCCTAGTGGAGAAGAAAAGGAGGCGCGAGACTATCTCCAGCGCCTCCCATTTTAAGCATTTTAGCGACTGGCTTTGATGATTGAACTCACATCGTCAAAGACGCGCGTCACCGCAACGGGTGGGGCTTTATCAAGGAGGCTCACGACAATGATCGAGAGCGTCGAGAGAATAAAGCCAGGGACAATTTCATAGAGCCCAAACCAGGCAAACTTATGCCAAATGAGCACTGTGGCGGCACCCACAATCATCCCCACCAGCGCGCCGTTACGCGTCATACGACGCCACCAGAGCGAGAGAATAATCAAGGGACCAAAGGCCGCACCAAAACCAGCCCAAGCGTAAGAGACAAGGGCGAGCACTAGGCTATCAGGGTCGCTTGCTAACCAAACAGAAATCGCGGAAATCGCGAGCACCATCGTGCGACCAACCCAAACCAGTTCTTTTTGCGTGGCTTTGGGGCGCAAGAACGTGCGATAGAAGTCCTCGGTCAACGTGGAAGAACACACTAAGAGCTGAGCGGAAAGCGTCGACATCACGGCGGCCAAAATAGCCGACATCAACACGCCAGCAATCCACGGATTAAAGAGCACGCTTGAGAGCACAATAAAGACGCGTTCGTTGTTTTCCTGCACGAGCGAAGCGGATTCAGGATGCTCCACAAAGTAGGCAGCACCAAAGAAACCAATGGCAACAGCACCAGCCAAGCAGAAAATCATCCAAAGAATGCCCACGCGACGAGCGTTAGGAATCACTTTGATGGAGCGCGCTGCCATGAAGCGAATCAGGATGTGTGGCTGGCCAAAGTAGCCTAAGCCCCAAGCGAGCAGACTGACAATGCCGACAAAGGTATGCCCTTTCAAAATGTTGAGCATCGTGGGATCAATACTCGCCACGCGAGCCGTAGCTTCAGAAAAGCCCCCTAAGTCGGAAATGACGGCAAAAGGTGTGACTACAAGCGCAATACACATCAAGGTGGCCTGAATGGTATCGGTCCAAGAAACAGCTAAGAAGCCACCCACAAACACGTAGAAAATCGTACAAATGGCACCGATATAAAGCGACGTGCTATAGGGAAGGTCAAACGTATTTTCAAAAAGACGGGCACCAGCGACAACGCCCGAAGCACAGTAAATCGTGAAGAAAATCAGAATGACCGTGGCGGCGACAATACGCAGAATGTTCTGCTTGTCGGCAAAGCGGTGCGAGAAATAGTCTGGGAGCGTGAGTGCGTTGTGCGCTTTTTCGGTATAGAGACGCAAGCGCGTCGCGACAATGCACCAGTTGATATAGGCACCGATCGTCAGGCCAATCGCGATCCAAGAAGAGGCAATCCCCGTTAAATAGACGGCACCTGGTAAGCCCATTAAGAGCCAACCGCTCATGTCAGAAGCGCCCACGGAGAGCGCAGTGATAAAACCGCCTAAACTACGACCACCCAAAATGTAGTCGCTGTAGTTGCGTGTGTAGTAGTAAGCAAAGAACCCAATACCAACCATGATGATCATGTAGCTGATAAAGGTAATCGCAGTAGGATTGCTAAACATAGGTCGCTGGGGAAAAACACAAAAAAGGGCACTATGAGCGCCCAATCAATTATTCGATTGCAAAGTTGTTCCTAAAGTATAAGAGCAACAATGCAGTATACGCATAAAAAGTCATGAGTTAGTTGAATTTCTAGAATGTTTATCGTAGTGCAATATTCGGATTTCGCAAGAAAGGGGCTATAAAAAATCCGCTCTCTGGAGAGTATCCACAGAGCGGATTGGTGATGAATCGATCAGAAACCGATTAGAAGAGGACGAGCAAGCGCATCACAATCATACTCAAGAAAGCCGTGAGTACAGGAATAGTCATGATGATCGGCAAGTCTTTACCCTTAATCCCGATCACGCCCAAGCAACGACCCATGTACTGAATCTGAGAGCCCATCAAATAGATGGCAGGCGTCACGATGGCCAAGTGCGTGCCGTCAACGACACCGCTACCGAACAAGGCAACAGCCACGCCAACGCCACCACCCATGGACATCCATGCGCCCAAGAGAATCGTGGCAGCCTGACCAGGAAGACCGAAGAGAGCCATCACTGGGTCAAACACCTGACCGATGATGTCAAGCAAACCAGAGTGCTTCAAGATCTTAATGATCACGAAGGCCATCAAAACGTTAGGAATAGTTGAACTGGTAGCAATCTGCCAGCCGTGTACAGCCCCTTTGACGAAGACGTCGGTCACCATGGGCTTGGAATTAGCATTTGAAGACATAGTAAATCCTTTTCTCTTAAAACCTTAATAACAGTGCTGTTATCTATGTTTGATTAAGCCTTGGCTTTACGAGATTTGCGGATTTGCAAAAGTCGCATCACGTTAGCAGCGAAAACTTTACCAATAAGCATCACGCCTAAGCAGACACCCAAGGAGGTCGGCACGGCAAGTGCATCGGACCCTGGAACGGTCAAGGTAAAGAGCACAGCGCCCGAACCCATGAAGTTGGTGATCGTGGCGTCAGCGGTAAGCTGGAAGGCTGCGAAGTTAAGGGTTTCTACATCATCCAATTCGCCTGCGTCACGCAACTGGCGGGTCAAAGCGGCGCCACCGTCGGTGGACTGCAAGGAAGCGATCAAAGCGAGCGTGGCAGAACCAGGAACGCCAATCAAAGGACGAAGAATTGGGGTGAGCAAATTGCGGGCGGCACGAAGAGCACCGTAGTGTTCAAACACCGTGACCATTGCCAAAGCGAACATCACAGCCGGAATCAAGCCGATAGCGAACATGAAACCGTCGATAGCGCCAGAACCGCCTTTACCGCGGAAGTTGGCCATCGTAGTGCTGATGACGTCAGCTTTTTCTGTCACAGAAGAAACGAGGGTACCGAAATTGCCGTTAAGCGTTGTGAAGTCGAAAACGCCCCACCATTGCTTACTCGCGCAAATCCCCGAGAAGAAGATGATAGCGAAGACAAGTGATATATAAGCTCCAATACCGGCTTTGCCGTTATCAGGGGCAGTGTCTTGTTGTGGAGTTGCAGACATGATGTGAGTCCTTTTGGTGGTTATAAAACGGAACAGGAGTCTTAGCAAGCACAACGAACGATCAGGAGGGTTAAGAACGATCGCAGGGCAAAACAAAACCTTGTTCTGGACGTGTTCATTTTAAACGATAGTCCTAACGTCCAATCTAATAGAAAACCCTAACAAAGAAAGGCTGATTTTCTGGCTTTAGATAAGGAAAAAAGTAAAATATAGGATTAAATTTTGATATTTTTATAGTGAGAGAGGATTTTTAGAGGGCAAAAAAGGTAGTGCGAAAATGTTTCGACACTACCTTTTGATAGAAGTGCTTTGATCTTAGCCGCCAATAAAGCTCATTTCGACTTTATTGCGTTCACCCGCAAGCCCCAAAGCTCGCAATTCCGAATAATGATCATCACGCTCAGTCCAAATGCGGCCAATTGCGGTTTCAATTTCCTCGTCCGTTGCCCCACCGCGGAGCATCGTGCGCAGATCGTAGGCCTGATTGGCGAAGAGACAAAGGAAGAGTCGACCATCCATACTTAAGCGAGCGCGCGAGCAATCGTGGCAGAAGGCTTGCGTCACGGAAGAAATACAACCAAATTCCCCTGCACCATCGACATAGCGCCAACGAGAAGCAGTTTCTCCGAGATAGTTGGCTCCGATGGGCTCGACTTCCCAGTGTTCACCAATGAGGCGCACAATCTCTGCGCTTGGCACCACTTCGTCCATGCGCCAGCCGTTAGCCGTACCAACGTCCATGTATTCAATAAAGCGAGGGATAACGGGGGTATTGCGAAAGCGTTCCGCAATACGCACCACTTCTTGCTCATTGACGCCACGTTTGACTACGGTGTTGACCTTGACTTTAAAGCCTTGTTCAACGGCGTAATCGATGGCTTCGAGCACTTTCGCGGCAGGAAAGCCCACATCGTTAAAGGCTTGGAAAATATTTTCGTCAATAGCGTCAAGCGAAACCGTTACGCGCTGTAAGCCCGCTTCTTTAAGTGCCGCGGCTTTTTTGACGAGAATCGAAGCGTTCGTCGTCATCGCAATATCCACGGGACGACCGTCTGGGAGACGCAGAGCGCTCAGGTCGGCGATTAGGTGTTCAATCCCTTTTCTGAGGAGCGGCTCTCCACCCGTCAAGCGCAACTTCTCCACGCCGTTTTTCACAGCGAGACGAGCAATGCGCAAAATTTCCTCAAAGGACAGGAGTTCTGTATGGCCTAAGAACGCATGCTGCTTATCGAATTTTTCTTTAGGCATGCAGTAGCGGCAACGGAAGTTGCAGTGGTCCGTCACTGAAATACGCAGATCGCGCAATGGGCGATGGCGTCGATCTTGCCAGTGGCCAGCCTCGCGATTGACCGTGCCCGTTTGCGGTATAGGTAGGCTTCCTACGCGTGAAGCCATCGCAATGGGAATCACAGTTTGGCTAGTGGTCATTAGTCTATCTCCAGAGCTCGCTGATAGTCCCCCTTTAAATTCGACGTTTTTTGGGGGATGGGACAATATTGCTAAGCGATTACTCGATTATATTGAGGATCGCGCGTTTTGTCCCTCTCTCTTAAAGCTTAGTCGTATCGGCGTAGGTGGCTATAGAGGAGTAGAACTCATAGCGCGCTGGCGAGATGAGTCCCGCTTCTAGAGCGGCTTTGACGTTGCAGCCAGGTTCATGCAGGTGGCGACAATTAAAGAAGCGGCACCCCGTGACGTGTTCTCGAATATCTGGCATCGCGCGCAAAATATCGTTGAGACTTAAATGCGCAAGCCCAAACTCTTGGAACCCAGGAGTGTCAATAATCGCGCCGTCCCAGCCATCGGGCTTGGCGTCATACCATTGAGCGGCCGTGGTGGTCTGCTTTCCTAAATTGAGCGCGACAGAGAATTCTCGCGTGGCGGCAGTAGCATGCGGAATTAAGAGGTTCAAGAGGGTGGATTTCCCCATCCCCGATTGCCCCACAAAAAGCGTGGTCTTGCCCTGAAGGATTTCAAGGAGGCGTGCTTCGGTTTCTTCTGGGTGTTCGAGCGCGGAGACTTCCATGGTCTTTTCGCCAATGCTCTTTAAAAGAGAGATTGCCTCAGCGGCTTCAGTGGCCCCTTCCGCGAGTTCCACTTTATTGCGAACGACAACGGCATCAATACCCGCTTGGCTTGCCGCTAAAAGCGCCTTCCAGATAAACCAGGGGTTAAAGGTTGGACGAGAAGCAAAAATAATGCAGACCTGATTGACGTTAGCAGCGAGCGTCTTGATTCGCCATTCGTCAGAGCGATAAAGAAGATTACGTCGCTCTTCAACCACTTCAATCGCTGCTACGCCAGAGTCTGGTGGTGTGCACTGCACATGATCCCCTACGCAGACATCTCCTCGCTTCCCACGACGATGCGCTTCGAGTACTTCGCCAGATTCGATGAGCACTTTGTAGTGGCGTCCATGACTAGCGATGACGAGTCCTGGGAGCAACTCGCGAGACGGCGCAGAAGAACGTTTGGCAAATTTGGGCATAAATCAAAAAGGTGGTTGGAAAAGAAAGGTGCCAGAAGAAGAGCACTAACACGGATAGCGCACAGTATAAAAGAAGCTCATAGCGTTTGCGTGAAAGAAATGAGGCCAAAGTCTTTTCCTCACTATGAGAGAACATGCGATAAAATAACTCACCTTCCTTCAAGAAGAAAAAAGAAGAGAGCGTGTGCTCTCAAAGGACAAAATTCATGACAGACAATATCGATCGCGATCCTCGCTATTCCGAAGAAAACCTCATTTGGATCGACATGGAAATGACAGGGTTGCAACCAGAAATCAACCGTGTGATTGAAGTGGCAGCGATCATTACCGATAAAAACCTCAACATCCTTCACGAGGGTCCCGTCGTGGCGATCCATCAAAGCGATGATGTTTTAAACGGCATGGATGAATGGAACACTGACACCCATACTCGCTCTGGTCTCGTTGATCGCGTGCGCGCAAGCAGCATTGATGAGGCAGAATGCGAAAAGATTTTCTTAGAAACCTTTAAACGCTTCGTGCCTGAAGGCAAGAGCCCGATGTGTGGCAACACCATTGGTCAGGACCGCCGCTTTATGGCGCGCTGGCTGCCTAACTTAGAGCGTTACTTCCACTATCGCTATTTGGATGTGTCGACTTTGAAAGAACTCGCTCGCCGCTGGGCGCCCAACGCAGTGAAGACTTTCCCGAAGGCAACGCGCCATCAAGCGCTCTCCGATATTCAGGAAAGTATTGATGAGTTGAAGCACTATCGCGAAACGATTTTGAAGATCTAATCAGCATTCACTCAGAAAATCAAAGGGCCGTGTTCCAGAAGGACACGGCCCTTAGTCATCACATAGTTTTAAGAGAAAGCAAGGAAAAAGATCTTCCTCTTAAAGAACGTCTTAGACCATCAGGAGTGCGCAAGCAATGACAGCGATCGTGCAAGGAATCGCGGTACGCTTGATCACATCGATCGGGTCAACCATGGCGATACCAGAGACGAGAATCGTCACGCCAGCCAATGGGGACATCGTACGGCCAAGGGCGCCCGTAATAAAGGCCAAGCCACCCAAACCTTCGATAGACATACCGAATTCTTTAGCGTGCGGGGTCACAGCTTCGTTAAAGGCAAGCGTTGCAGCGTCGCCAGAACCCGTGATGATACCCATGATCCATGGACCCAAGGAGCCGCCCCAACGAGCAAATTCGTTGGAATTTTTCAGCGCGCTAACAGCGACGTCGATCAGGCCTGTGGCCTTCAAACCTGCAGCGAAGACGCCAGCAGCGATGATGATCCCCATCACGTCAGCGTAGCCTTTGCCCATACCAGAGAAGAACTGTTTCGTTAATTCCTGAGGATTCGTGCGCGAGAGAACCATGGCGACGATAGCGCCGATGATCATAGCCTGTGCCACGCCCATCTTAATAGCTGGAACCCAGAGGTTACCTACAACGAGCAACGTGATCGGAACGAGCGGAACGATAGCGCGAAGAACGCTAGGCGTGAAGTCACCTTGAGCCTGAAGCTTGGAAGCGTCGACCTGAGCGTTGGAGTCACCACAATGATCGCCCAACACGAAGCAGATCACGAGTAAGCCAGCGATTACGATAGCGCCGCAAAGGAGTGAGTAAGGCGTATGGAAAGCGATGAAGTCGATGACTTCCATCTTGGCCATACCAGCCACCATCGCGTTGTGGGAGGTACCAGGCGAGAGGTAGGAACCAATCGTGCCGCCCAAAATAGCCGCAGCGGCAGCCGCAGGCTTAATGCCAGCGCGCAACATCACAGGAATCAATGTGGAACCCACAGCAGCAGCACAACCAGCTGCGGAAGGAATAGCGATATTCACAAAGAAGGTGATGGCGGTACAAACCGGAATCAGGAAGATGCCCAAGCCACGAATCGGGGAGGCGAGGTAGTGAACTAAGGAGCGGTCGCACTGCGTGTAGCTAGCGGTAAAAGCAAAACCCATCGAACTACAGATTGCCATCACGAGGGAGGCATTAGTCATGGATTTAGCGAAAGCGTTAAGACCGCCTAAGAAGGACCAGCTAATCACACAAAGGAAAAGACCAGCGGTAATTAAAACAAATCGTGTTTCTAGACGTTTGATGAGTGCCCAGACCGTTGCAAAGACAACGAGAATGGCAATCCAAGCTTGGATAGACATAGGAACTCCGTATTAATATGTCTTGAGGTAGGACCCGGTATCTCTCGGGTTTAGGGATTTTGGGTCTTGGTGGTGGTTGGTGTCTTGGTAAGTATGCAACAAAAGGCTTCAAATTGCCTTAAAGAATTACTCCTAACGAGTCAGATGAGCTACCACCGAGAGTGAGAGGACGAAAAAAAGTGGTTGAAAATCCTTTGAATTTTCAACCACTTAGCATTTTTTCAGCGCGAATTTATTTTGAAGAAAGGGAGAAACTTAGGAATTTCCCCTAGATCACTGTTTTGCCTCAGAATCGGGCTTCTCAGTTACATTTTCAGGATTCTCGGAGGAGGACTGAGAATCATTATTTGCTGGCACCTCTTTGTCCGCGGTCACTTTTTCTGGCGCTGTACTATTTGCCGTTACCAGCTCATCGGAGGTAGATGTCTGAGTGGTACGTTGACTTGCAAGAAGGTGCTTTGGCGCATTTTTCATCCACGCCTGAAGCATAGCGATCCCCACAGCGAGAAGAATGGGCCCCAAGATTAACCCGAGGAATCCAAACGCAATCACCCCACCGAAAACCCCAAGGAAGATCAAACTCAAGGGGAGTGAGGTTCCTCGCGCAATCAGCACCGGTTTTAAGAAATTATCAACGCTCGCAACGGCAAGTGCGCCCCAAAGGACCATAAAGACGGCCATGCCTGTTTGACCCTGAGTGTAGAGCCAAATGGCGACAGGCCCCCAAATTAATGGTGGTCCCACTGGCACAATCGAGAGAATGCAGACCAGGGCGCTCAGCGTGAGCATCCCTGGCACACCAGCAATCCAGAAGCCAACCCCAGCGACAATCCCTTGGCCTAAGGCAGTACCTAAAAGCCCCAACACCACAGAGCGCGTTGTGTTGATGAGGATTTTGTTCATTTCATCGGCCAGGTTTCCGCTAACGAGCTCAAGCACGGTACGCACCTTATTAGCAAACCATGGACCGTCGCGATAGAAGAAAAAGACGATGAACGTTACCAAGGCCATTTGCAAAAGACCAGAACTCACATGCACTGCTACATTCAAAATCCAGCTCGTGACTGGGTCAATCAGCTTTTGCACGGTACTCGTGAGAGTGGCAGGGTCAATTGCAAAGAGAAGCTGTTCGTGTAACCATGGCCCCACGACAGGCAACTCAGCAATCACGCTCGGCAGTGAGAACCCAGAAGCAAGCCACGCTTTAATGAGCGTGACTCCCTTCGGAATCTGCTGAGCAAGGGCAACAAGAATAAAGCTCGTCGGAATGAGCACACAGGTGATGAGCAAAATCACCATGATCAACGCAGGGATCGTGGTGGTATTGCCAAACGAACTTCTCGCCCGGCTATAAAGCGGCCAAGTGACGACTGCCAAAATGGTTGCAATGATAATCGAGGTGAGGAATGGTTCGACAACAAAGTAGCAACCAATCGCGATCGCAGCGGCGAGCAACGTTTTGATCAATAGGTCGATACGGTCGTTAAACGTCCCTTTCGACTTGTTGTCGGTATCTTCACCGTTGTCTTGTTTGCCCATAAAACACTCAGTTCAGGTTGGGTTAGTTCTGTTGCGGTTCTTCGTGTAAAGCAAAGCAGCCGTTGAGCGAGAGACGGCGCGTCGCATCGCGCACAACATCAATTGCCTGCTGACGCGTGAAGCTCTTACGCCAGACCAAAATCACTTTGCGGTGTGGGGTCGGCGTCTTGAACGGGATAAAGCGAATCGGGTTGCTGTCGTTCACGGTGAGATAAGGCACGGCAGAAGACGGCAAAACGGTGATACCCATACCCTGAGCAACCATGTGGCAGATCGTGAGTAAGCTCGAACCTTCCACTGTGTGACGGAATTCAGGAGAGAGGGTCGAAGTTGGCGTAGCCAAGTTCGGGCACACACTCAAAATTTGGTCGCGGAAGCAGTGACCAGCGCCCAAAAGCAACATGGTCTGATCTTTCAATTCGTTGGGCGTCACGTAGTTACGGTTCACCCACGGATGGTGAGAGGGAACTGCAACGACAAAGTCTTCCTGATAAAGAGCCTGCGTCATAAAGCCTGTGTCATGGATCGTGTCGGCCATAATAGCGACGTCGATATCACCCTTGCGCAAGAGAGCGAGCAATTCATTCGTGAAACCTTCACGCAAGAAGAGCGGCATCTTGGGTGCAACAGAGATCGTTTCACGCACAAGTGAAGGTAAGAGGTACGGAGCGATCGTGTAGATAACACCTAAACGAAGACCGCCAGAGAGAGGATCCTGACCTTGCGCAGCAATGTCAAAGATGTGACGGGTTTCTTCGATAACGCGTTGGGCCTGAGCAACGATCTGTTCACCAATCGGCGTAATGGCCACATCAGAAGTGCGGCGTTCAAAAATCTGCACTCCCAATTCTTCTTCAAGTTTTCTTACAGCCACGGACAAAGACGGCTGGCTCACAAAGCATGATTCCGCCGCTCGGCCGAAATGGCGCTCGCGCGCCACGGCGATGATGTACTTCATTTCGGTTAATGTCATAACTGATCTACCTCACGAGATGGATAAATTGTAAAGGACTGCCTGCTTAGAGAAACCCTAGGCCGACAGTAAATTCGTTTGCTGCTCAAACCAACATTTGGCGTGCTTTACCGCGCCTTCTCTGTCTTCTTTGAGCCAATTCTGTGCCACTTGCGTGGCTGCACTCAAGAGTGCACTATCCCGGTCAAGATCGGCAAAACGCAGGAAGGGCATCCCCGACTGGCGTTCTCCTAAAAATTCACCAGGACCTCTTAATTGCAAATCACGACGGGCAATTTCAAACCCGTCCGTCGACTCGCGAATAATGCGAAGTCGCTCTTTTGCAATATCAGAGAGTTCATCACTAAAAAGGAGTGCACAACTGCTTTGTGCCGCTCCTCGTCCCACGCGACCTCGTAGCTGATGAAGTTGAGAGAGCCCAAAGCGCTCCGCATGCTCAATAATCATGAGCGAGGCGTTGGGCACGTCAACACCAACTTCAATAACAGTGGTCGCGACGAGAACATCAATGTCGCCCGCCACAAAGCGAGCCATCACTTCGTCTTTTCCCGCGCTCGAGAGTTGTCCGTGCACAAGGCCAATACGGCAACTAGGGAGTGCTTTCACTAATTCTTCATAGCGTTGCGTTGCAGGCGTCAATTCTAGGGCTTCACTTTCTTCCACCAGTGGGCAAACCCAGTAGGCTTGATGCCCCTCATCAATCGAGGCGAGTAGCGCTGCATAAATTTGCTCTTTACGACTTTGACGAAAGAGTTTTGTCACGATCGGCGTGCGACCTGGTGGCAACTCATCAATCACACTCACGTCTAAATCCGCCAAGTAACTCATCGCTAAAGTGCGAGGAATTGGCGTAGCAGAGAGCATCAAGAGATGCGCGGTGAGCTCATCACTCGAAGCGGTGCGAAGGGAGAGGCGTTGCGCGACACCAAATCGATGTTGCTCGTCCACAATCGCTAAACCCAAATGAGCAAAATTCACACCCTCTTGAATGATGGCGTGTGTGCCCACAACAAATTTCGCTTCTCCAGAGGCAATCGCTTCAAGAGCTTTATTGCGCTCGGAGGCTTTAATTTTTCCACTAAGCCAAACGCACTGAATACCGAGAGGTTCAAGCCATGCTTTCATCTTCTGGTAGTGTTGTTCGGCCAAAATTTCTGTTGGCGCCATGAATGCAGCCTGATATCCCGCTTCAATTGCTTGCAGAGCAGCGAGTGTAGCCACAATCGTTTTGCCAGAACCCACATCCCCTTGCACTAAACGGTGCATGGGGTGTGAGGTTGCCATATCGGCATGAATCTCTTTCAATACACGCTCTTGCGCATTCGTGAGCGCAAAAGGGAGCTCTGAGCGAAGCGCTTTCGCGAGTGGCGTTTGTGCTGGCGCCAAAATGGGTGCCTGCGCGGAAGAGCTCACTTCGCGGCTTATGCGTAAAGTGATCTGCTGCGCGAGCAACTCATCAAAAATGAGGCGTTGCCAGCTCGGACAAGTGCGATCATCAAGACTCTCACGATCCGCGTTTTTTGGCGGATGATGTAAGTACTCCAACGAGGCTCGAAAACCAGGTAACCCCAAGCCCTCCGTGTACTTCACGGGAATAGGGTCCGAGAGATCCAAGTCAAGAAGCGCACGGTCAATACGTTTTCGAATCGTGGGCTGCTGCAACCCTTCAGTGCTCGGATAAACGGGCGTAAGAGAAGAGGAGAGCCCCGTGTTCGTGCGCAATTTCGGGTGCACTATTTCTAATACCCCTTGGTAGCCAATACGAGCGACGCCGTAAGCAAGTACCGTGCGACCTGCCGCGAGTGTCTGTGCCGTGTTGGGGTAGAAGTGAATAAAGCGCAACTGCAACTCACCAGAGTCGTCCCTTGCGCGGGCAATCAACATTGCGCCACGCGAGGTGGGAATCATGCGCTGATCAACGATCGTCACCGAAATGAGTGCGGGTTCCCCTTCCACAAGATGAGCAACCTTGGTGATGTGGGTCTGGTCTTCATAGCGCAAGGGCAAATGAAGAGCAAAATCCCAGCTATTGACCAACCCTAAAGTGGCCAATTTCTCGTTAGTGCTCAGTTTCGACTTGCCAGTGTCTTTGCTGTCTTTTGTGGCGGGCATAACAGTCTCTCGGTCTTTCTCACTTCATATTAGAGTGCGACGAGGGCATCAACTTCAACCAGAGCCCCTTTCGGCAGTCCTTTGACGGCAAAGCAAGTGCGTGCAGGGAAGGGCGCTTTAAAGACATCCATCATTACCTGATTCACGACGGCAAAATCTGCCATATCGGCAAGAAGCAAGGTCACTTTGATCGTTTTGCTGATATCGGTATTGGCCGCTTCACAAAGAAGAGCAAGGTTTGCGAAAGCACGACGCGCCTGCGCTTCAATCCCTTCTTCGAGCGCGGAAGTGGCAGGATTGAGCCCAATTTGGCCAGCTGGATAAAAGACGCCATTGTGCACAATACCTTGACTGTAGGGCCCAATAGGCAGTGGCGCAGCCTCGTTTTGAATAACAGTTAGCGACATGGAATCAAACCTCCCCAAAGGATATGCATATAACGATTATTAGTTTTATATTCTATCGAATTTTTGAGATCGATAGTTAAAAGTTTTTCAAGAGAAGTACTTCTATTTGTTGTTTAGAAGAAAACAAACGGTCTTCAATGCAGTCTTTGCAGTTCTTTACGTTGACGATGTTAAGAGAGCTAAACAAACAAACATACGTATATATACTTAATATCGAAAATCTTTCCCAACTTTTGGCAAGAGAGTAAGGGCCTCTTTTTAAGGGGTTAGTATTTACCCACAAAGAGGTAAGTCAACAGGGAATGAAAACTTCCTTTGAAAAAAGTTGACGGGAATAAACAACTATTTGGCAAGTATACAACACATAAAAAATTCTATTTTTTAAAAAAAATTTCTAGAAAAAAGTCAATAAAATCAACGATATAAAAGTTTATTGATCCAGAACTAGTCAACATATAGGGTTTCCCCTAATATAACTGAATGGGTAGTCACTTTAAACTTTCCCGTGATTAGTGATTAGTATCTAAGTCACTAGAGGTGATTAACTAGAGAAGACCTCTCGAAAAAATTAAGTATATACACGTAATTTTTGAGAGTCCTCGAATGTTAAGAAGTCGATTTTCTTTGATTAAAGAGAAACTCTTCAAAAGAAACCCTAACAACCTCTGAAGACTCTGCTATAAAAACGCCATGAGAAACCAGTCGACCTAGGCTGATTTGCTAATCAAAAAACTTGTTCTTTGGTGTGATGTTCTCCTCTCTCTCTGTGGGTAGACAGCATCTGGGGAACAAACCAATGAACTTAGGTAATGGAAAAATCTAGCTCGAAGCGCTGTGGTTAGAGCTTTGAGTAACTAAAGATTTGACCCCGTGTTGGTTGTCGCAAGTGATCTGTCAATCACCGATTTCCCGTCAATCAATGCAAAGTCTTTAATCTAGGAGACCATAGGAAATGAAAATCATCTACACCGACGTGCTCGTGATCGGTGGCGGTCTTGCCGGTTTGCGTATGGCAGTTGCTGCCAAGCGCCGTGGGCATGACGCGATCGTCCTGTCGCTTGTTCCGCCGAAGCGTAGCCACTCTAAGGCTGCTCAAGGTGGTATGCAGGCCTCCCTTGGTAATGTTATTAAGGGTATGGGTGACAACGAAGACATCCACTTCGGAGATACCGTTCGCGGTTCCGACTGGGGTGCTGACCAGGAAGTGGTGCGTATGTTCGTGAATACCTCTCCGAAGGCTATTCGTGAACTCGCCGCTTGGGGCGTGCCTTGGAGTCGTATCACCCCGGGTGATCGTCAAGTCATTATTAATGGCGAAAAAGTCACGATTACGGAACGTAAAGAAGCTGCTGGCTTGGTTGCTCAGCGTGACTTCGGTGGTACGAAGAAGTGGCGTACTTGCTACGTGTCTGACTGTACCGGTCATGCAATGTTGAATGCTGTCTCTGACCGCATCATCGCTGAACAGGTTCCGGTTATCGAACGCGTTGAAGCCATGTCTTTGATTCACGACGGCAAGCGCTGCTACGGTGCTGTGGTTCGTGACTTGATCACTGGTGAATTGATGGCCTATGTCTCGAAGGCTACCGCTATTGCTACTGGCGGTGCTGGTCGTATCTATCGCGTGACCACGAACGCTGTGATCTGCGAAGGTATCGGTTACGACCTCGCCTTGACGACTGGTGTGGCTGCCTTGGGTAACATGGAAGCCATTCAGTTCCACCCGACCGGTATTTTCCCGGCTGGTATTTTGGTGACCGAAGGTTGCCGTGGTGACGGTGGTTTGTTGCGTGACGTTGATGGTCACCGCTTCATGCCGGACGTTGAACCTGAAAAGAAAGAATTGGCTTCCCGTGACGTCGTGTCTCGCCGTATGGAAGAACGTATTGCCCAGGGTAAGGGTGTGAAGAGCCGCTTCGGCGAACACATCTGGTTGGACATCACGCTCTTGGGCGAACAGCACATCAAGCACAAGTTGCGCGAAGTTTATGAAATTTGCCATTACTTCTTAGGTGTGGACCCGACGAAGGAATGGGTTCCTGTTCGTCCTGCTCAGCACTATACGATGGGTGGTATCCGTACGTTGCCCACTGGCGAAAGCCCCACCTTGAAAGGCTTGTTTGCCGCTGGTGAAGCTGCTTGCTGGGATATGCACGGCTTTAACCGCTTGGGTGGGAACTCGGTGGCTGAGACGGTGGTTGCCGGTATGATCGTTGGCGAATTCATCGCTGACTTCTGCGACAAACCCGAAAACGCTATCGACATTCCGGCCTCTGTTGTTTACGACGCTGTGAACAAAGAAGCCAACCGTATGAAGCATTTCACCTCCAACGGTGGTAGCGAAAATGCCTATGAACTGCGTACTCGTATGCAGGAAATCATGACTACCAAGATTGGTATCTTCCGTCGTGGCGCCGATATGGAAAGCGCCGTCTCCGAATTGGAAGACCTCTACAAGCGTTCCTTCAATGTGTCCGTCAAGGATGTGGTTGGTCCGAATCCGGAACTCATCTACGCCTACCGTACACAGTCCATGCTTCGCGTGGCGCTCTCCGTGGCTTGCGGTGCTCTTAACCGTAAGGAATCCCGCGGTGCTCACTACCGTGAAGACTACTCCGTGCGTAACGACGTGGAATGGCTCAGCCGCACGCTCGCTACCTGGAAGGAAGGCGATACGTTACCGACGCTCAACTATCAGAAGCTCGACATTTCCAAGATGGAATTGCCGCCGGGATTCCGTGGCTACGGTGTGAAGAACTACATCGAAAGTCCCGAATCCGTCAAGCGTCAAGCTGAAGTGGATGCCATCCGCGCCAAGATGGAAGCAGAAGGCAAGGACCGCTTCGCTATTCAGGAAGCTCTCATGCCGTATCAGCACTTGTTGCCGAAGCGCTTGCAGGGCAAGAATGAACGTATTGATGAACCGCTGAACGATTAATTTTGGAGCTGATGCAAATGGCTGATACTCAACAGAAGAAGCACCGCATGCTGAAAATTAGCATTCTGCGCTTCAACCCCCAAGATCCGGAAAGTGTTCCGCACATGCAGACGTATGAATTGGAAGAATCCGATTCCATGACGCTCTTCATCGCGTTGAACGAATTGCGTGACACTCAGGATCCGACCTTACAGTTTGACTTCGTCTGCCGCGCTGGGATTTGTGGTTCCTGCGCCATGATGATCAATGGTAAGCCTGGTTTGGCTTGCCGCACGTTGACCCGCGACCTTCCGACGGAATTCACGCTCGCTCCGTTGCCGGCCTTTGAATTGATTGGCGACTTGTCCGTCAATACCGGTAAGTGGATGCGTGACATGTCCGAACGCATGGAAACGTGGGTTCACATGAAGGAAGAAGAAGTGGATCTTCGCAAGAAAGAAGAACCGATGGACCCGCAATTGGCCGAAGACATTTACGTTCTCGACCGCTGCGTGGAATGCGGTTGCTGTATCGCTGGTTGCGGTACGGTCCGTATCCGTCCGGACTTCGTCGGTGGCGTCGGGATCAACAAGATCGCCCGCTTCCGCTTGGATCCGCGTGACACCCGTAATGATGCTGACTACTATGAAGTGGTTGGTGACGAATCTGGTGTGTTCGGTTGCATGTCGTTGCTCGCTTGCCACGACTTCTGCCCGAAGGATCTTCCTTTGAAGACACAGATTGCCTTTATCCGTCGTAAGATGGCTGAACAGGGTATGCGTGGGTACGATAAGGTTTTACCGTCCCAGAAAAAAGCTATTCCCATTAAGCCCGTTCGGCAGTAATATTAGGTAATTAGGTAGTTCTAGCTACTTCGCCCTTTTTCGAGGTAGCTAGAATGATTACTCACTAAGAGTTCAGGACCACTCTCGAACTCTTAGAAAACTCTGGGGTTCCCCCCACAAACTTAAATTTGAGGAGCATGAATATGTCCCGTATTGAAAGCGACTTCCTTGGCGAACTCGAGATTCCTGATGATGTTTACTATGGCGTTCAGACCATGCGTGGTAAGCAGAACTTCCACATCACCGAAATGCCCATGTCTCAGGAACCCTTCTTCCCGATCGCCTTTGGCTATGTGAAGAAAGCCGCTGCTAAGGCTAACAAGGAACTCGGTTGCATTCCGGCTGACGTCGCCGATGCTTTGATGTGGGCTTGCGACCAGTTGATCGCTGGCAAGTACAACGACCAGTTTGTTACTGACTGGCTCCAGGGTGGTGCTGGTACCTCCACCAACATGAACGTGAACGAAGTGATTTGCAACCTCGCTTGCGAACACTTGGGTCTCCAGAAGGGTGACAAGAAGGTTTCCCCGAACGACCACGCTAACTTCGGTCAGTCCACGAACGACACCTATCCGACCGCTTTGCATCTTTCCTTGTTGCTCCGTTCTAACGAACTCTTGAAGACGGTTGAAGCCCTCGTTGGCTCCCTCTACAAGAAGGCTGATGAAACGAAGAACATCTTGAAGATGGGCCGTACCCACTTGCAAGACGCTGTCCCGATGTCCTTTGGTCAGGAATTCCATGGCTGGGGTAAGACCATCGAAGACGAAGTCCAGGTGATCAAAGAAGCTCAGGCTCACCTCAAGGTTGTGAACCTCGGTGCTACCGCTATTGGTACGACCGTGACGGCTCACCCTGACTATCCTGCTCTCGCCGTGAAGTACTTGGCCGAATTTACCGGCATCGACTTCGAAAACAGCTCCGACTTGGTTGCTGCTACGAGCGACTGCGGCTCCTACGTGGCCCTCTCCTCCGCTTGCAAGAGCTTGGCCGTTAAGTTGACGAAGGTCTGCAACGACTTGCGCTTGTTGGCTTCTGGTCCGCGTACGGGTCTCTCTGAACTCGTTCTCCCGCAGCTCCAGCCTGGTTCTTCCATCATGCCGGGTAAAGTCAATCCTGTTATCCCTGAAGTAACCAACCAGGCTTCCTTCTTGGCTATCGGTCTTGACACCACGGTGATGTTGGCTGCTTCCGCTGGTCAGCTCGAATTGAACGTTATGGAACCTGTGATCACGTTCGCCCTCTACCTCCAGATGAAGGTGTTGTCGAATGCTTGCACGGCTTTGCGTGAAAAATGCGTTGAAGGCATCGTCATTAACGCTGACCACTGCAAGGATCTCGTGATGGGTTCCCTCGGTATCGTGACGCTCTTGAAGCCCCACTTCGGTTACAAGCCCTGCGCCAACGTTGCTCGCGAAGGCTTCTTGACTGGCAAGTCCTTGCATCAGCTCGTTGTTCAGGAAAAGGGCATGATGACGCAGGAAGAATGGGATAAGACGTTCACCTACGAAAACCTGATTAACCCGAAGTTCCAGAAATAAGGAACCGGGGAACTTTTGGGGTAGGAGTTTGTGACCTGCCCCAGAAGTGAAACTACCGCCAACGTTTTCGACCAGTTGACGTTGGCGGCATAACTATACCAACCACAAAGAGGAATCAAAGGCTCGGGCAAACAACCTTTGACCAATGCTATGTCTATTCAGATTATTCTTCAATTTTTAGTCGTCCTCGTGGCGATTTTCCTCGGTGTTCGCTTAGGCGGCATCGGTATTGGTTACGTCGGCGGCGCTGGCGTGATCGTTCTCGGTCTCTGCTTCGGTATCGCCCCGGGTAATGTGCCTTGGGACGTGATCTTGATTATTGCTTCCGTGATCGCTGCTATTTCTGCTATGCAGTTGGCTGGTGGTTTGGACTACTTGGTTCAAATCGCGGAACGCATTCTTCGTAGTAACCCAAAACAGATTAACTACTTGGCTCCGTGCGTGACCTACGCTTTGACGTTGTTCGCTGGTACCGGTCATACCGCTTTCTCCATGATCCCTGTGATCGTTGAAGTGGCTAAGGAACAGCACATTCGTCCTTGCGTCCCGCTTTCCATCGCTGTGGTCGCTTCCCAGATCGCTATTACGGCCTCCCCGGTTTCCGCCGCTGTGATTTACATGTCCGGCGTTTTGGAAAAATTCGGCTGGAGCTATCCGTTGCTCCTCGGCATTTGGATCGTCACGACGTTTATCGCCTGCATGTTGACCGCTTTCATCATGAGCAAGATCTCCAACATGGACCTCGACAGCGACCCTGTTTACAAGGATCGTCTTGCTAAGGGTCTCGTGAAGGCTCCTGTTGCTGAAGAAAAGGTTTTGCCGCAGGGTGCTAAGCTCTCCGTCTTGATCTTCTTGATCGGTATTATCGTGATCGTGTTCTACGCCTCCGCTATTTCTCCAGCTGTTGGCTTGATCGACCCGGTTATCGTCAAGCGTGACGCCGCTATCTGGTCGTTCATGTTCATGATCGCTTCCTTGATCACGGTCTGCTGCAAGGTGGATATCTCCAAGATCGGTGGTAGCTCTGTGTTCCAGAGCGGTATGATCGCCTGTATCTGCGTGTTCGGTGTGGCCTGGTTGGGTGACACGTTCGTCGCTGCTCACAGCAATGAAATCAAGTCCTTTGCTGCTGAAACGGTGAGCTCCTATCCGGCTCTCTTGGCTGTGGTGTTCTTCGTTGCCGCTATGCTCCTCTATTCTCAGGCTGCTACGGCTAAGGCTATTACCCCGGCTATTATCGCTGCTTTGGGTATCACCTCTGCTAACCCGGATGCTAGCTACATGCTCGTGGCTTCCTTCGCCGCTGTGTCCGCCTTGTTCGTTCTTCCGACCTACCCGACGTTGTTGGGCGCTGTTCAGATGGACTACACGGGTACGACGCGTATCGGTAAGTGGGTGTTCAACCATGCATTCTTCATCCCTGGCGTCTTGGCAATCGTGATTGCTGTTGCGCTCGGTTTCGTTGCTGCTGGTCTCTTCCACTAAGAAGGTACCCTTGCCCTCAGAGGCTAGTCCTGCCCACCTAGCCTCTTAATGCTCAATACTGGTTAGAAAATAGGCACTGTACTGTAACGGTATGGTGCCTTTTTTGTTGTGCGAAAAAAATGACCAACGCCATCAAGAGACGACGTTGGCCATTCGCTTCTGTACTTAAGAAGACGGATTAGTTTGCGACGAGCGGTTCAATGAGCTTATTGAGGAGCTCCTCGAGTGTTTGGGCTTCTTCTTCGGTGAGCGCAGCCTGCATAATGGCATTGAGTTTCTCGCTCACTTCTTCAAAAATGGGTTTGATCTCTAGGGCTTTAGGCGTGAGACAAACCGCCAGGGCACGAGCATCAAATTCGCTTGCTCGTTTTTCCACGTAACCTAACTTCACCAATTTGTCTACGAGAACCGATACCGTGGATTTGGTGCGCTTCGTGCGGGTAGCCAATTCCGTGACGGTGAGGCCATCCTCTCGGTAGAGCTTACTCAAGATATCCCCGTGGCAGGTCATCAGATCCGTGATGCCATGGCGTTGCAGTTGATCGGTGATGATTCTGCCAGCATGGAACGTGACCAAAGAGGCTTGAGAGACAAAAGGGCGACAATGTGTTTTATTCATAATAGGAGATATTATAGTTCGATATCGAACTATCTAGCAACTTAAGTGGAACAAGGTGTTGCTAGGGTGAAGAGGGGAAGGGAAAGCTAGGCTTTAGAAATGAAAAAACCACAGACAAAAGTCTGTGGCAGTAGAGAGTAATGGTGCCGGGGACGGGAATCGAACCCGTACGCCGTGTTTAAATGGCGGCGGATTTTAAGTCCGCTACGTCTACCAGTTCCGTCACCCCGGCAACCATAGATTGAAAAAAAGGAACCTTTGACAAGTTCCTTCCTTTTCAAAAGTCGTTTGGAGCGGGAAACGAGTCTCGAACTCGCGACCTCAACCTTGGCAAGGTTGCGCTCTACCAACTGAGCTATTCCCGCGTTGGAGGCGCGAGGCGGAATCGAACCGCCGTCAACGGATTTGCAATCCGGTGCATAACCACTTTGCTATCGCGCCAAAATTCTGGAGCGGGAAACGAGTCTCGAACTCGCGACCTCAACCTTGGCAAGGTTGCGCTCTACCAACTGAGCTATTCCCGCATTGAGAAGATGAATTTTACACGAAATAGAAAAATTGTCAAGCTTCCGAGCGATCGACTCTTTGGAGAAAGAGAGGAAAAATAATTTTTGTACAATGTTCGATACGACACCGAACAGGGTTTGGGGTGCGTTTTTCCTAATCTTCTTTCAATGGGCGCTCTATGGCGAGCAAAAGCAAAATTGGAACAACCTGGTGGAGCCGTCGTTGGCTAGAGGCATTTGAAGCCATTGATTACTACAAGCGCTTAGCACGAGGCAAAACCTACTTCAACCAGAATCGCATTGTGGAGATGAATTTCCACGATGGTATGGTTGAAGCTATGGTAGATGGCTCGGCCTACTTTCCTTATGTGGGAAAAATCCGTTTTCGCCCATTTCCTAGAAAGAAGGTCCAGGCACTAGTCGAGGCGATTAGTGCAGAACCACGTCTACTCTCAGCGCTCCTGCAAGGGGAACTGCCTCCAGAGGTTTGTGATATTGCGGAGCGCGCTGGGCTTGAACTCTTTCCCAAAGACTGGTCGGAGCTACGCATGGAGTGCTCATGCCCCGATATGGCTGTGCCCTGTAAGCATTTGGCCGCAGTCTTTTTCAAAACCGTCGAAGCGATTGATACGGACCCCTTCTGGATTTTCAAATTTAGAGGGGTTGACCTTGTCGAAGAATTAAAGGCCTATGGCGTCAATTTGGACCTTGCCGAGGATAAATCCTATTGGACACTTGAAGAGATCGCTTCACGGCCTGTTTTAGAGGGCGTAGAGCCTTTTAAAGAACCGATTACTTCTCTTCCTCTTTACCTTCTTTATTCGTTAGAGGAAACGGTCCCAACGCTCTTTGATGCGAAGTACGAAGAGGCACCTTTTACGATGGACGCACTCAAAGCGCTCTATCGTCAGAGTGCAAAGCAAGCCGCTGTTTGGTCATTCGGGCTGGATGACTTTGGTAAAGAGGGTGAAGAGGAAGCTGATGCTTCTAGCGTTTATGTTGAGGGTGGCTCCTGGTCTCAATTCCTACAGGAGAGTGCCCATTTAAAAGCCGGCCTTCCTTACGCAGAAATCGATGGCGAAGGAGTGCAACTGGGGATTTTCTCTCGCACAGGGACCCAGTACCCTGTGGAATTTACGGGGGATATTGTCCGAGGGTTAGCCGCGCTCACTAAAGAAGAATTAAAGAACGAGTCCGCTGTGCTGACTACGTGGGCACAGATGGCTCAAATTGCACTTTATTTAGTGGAGCGAGGCGCCTATGTGCCAATGGTTTATCGCAACAGCAAAAGAAGCGAAAACCATGGTATTTTGTGGCTCCCTGCGATTATGTCTGATGTGGTCGCTCGTATTGTGGCAAGTGTGCAGCAGCACCTTGTGGAGACGGTACCAGAGTGGGAGAAGGCGTACGCTAAACGAAAGCCCGAACATGTCTTTTTAAACGCCGCTCAGCATCCTTCAATGGCACTCATGATTCTTTCGGGGATGATCACTGGGCTCTTACAGCTGATGACGCTTGTGGGTACGAAATCACTCACAGCGCTCACCCCTTTGACGTTGACAGGGAAAACGCCTTTTGTCGCGAGTGGACTCTTTAATAAACTTTGCAACTTTGTGGCGCCACTTTCTCTTCAAAACTACGCAGGAAGAGAACAGGCTGTTTTGATGGTGCGCTCTGGCAAAGAGCAGTCCGTTTCGCTCAATCTGGGGGTACGTACCCGTGGCGAAGAAGAGGCGAAACCCACGCCGTACAAAACGATTTTGTCTGACGCACGCTACGAAGCGCAGCGCTATCAAGTCATTTCCTTGATGGAACGCCTTACTCGTGCTTATCCAGACTTGGAACCCATTATCGAGTCGGGCGGAAAAGCCACGACGCTTCTCAAAGAGCATCTCACGGGTTTTCTTTTTGAAGCAGTTCCTGCGCTTAGTTTCTTGGGCGTGCAGGTGATGCTCCCTAAGCGTCTAGCGAATCTACTGAAGCCTACACTCAACGCGGATGTGAAATCCTCCACTGGTCAAGTCTCCTTGCTTGATAAAGATGCGGTCTTTAGCTTTGACTGGAAGATCGCGATTGGCGACAAAACCCTCACCGAGGAAGAATTTAGAGCGCTCGAAGCGCATGCGGGCGAAGTGATTCCATGGACTGCGGATGAATTCGTCTATCTCGACCCTGAGATGATGGCGAAGATTCGCGCTCGCCTTGAAGAGCCTCAAGAAGTGGGGCGTATTGAGGTTTTAGGCGCAGTGCAAACAGGCATGGCCGACGGTGTGAAATTCAGTGTGACCGAAGAGCTCTCGCGCGCGGTGGAAGAACTTCAACGCGTGAAAGAAGTGCCTTTACCCAAGGGCCTGCAGGCGACTTTGCGCCCCTATCAGGAGCGAGGCTACGCTTGGCTCTACAAAAACGAGCAGTTAGGGGTTGGTTCTTTGATCGCTGACGATATGGGGTTAGGGAAGACCTTGCAGGTGATCACGCTGTTACTCAAACTTAAAGAAGAAGGAAAGGCCCGCCTTCCGCACCTTGTTGTCGTGCCCACCTCGCTTTTGAGCAATTGGTGTCGTGAAATTGAAAAGTTTGCTCCCTCGCTTACGGTAAATCTCTATCACGGGGGAAACCGCGTGCTTGACCGTGAGGCTGATATTGTACTCACCACTTATGGAACGGCACGCGTTGATATTGGAGTCCTCTCTTCGCACCAGTGGCACTTACTGATCATCGATGAGGCGCAAGCGGCCAAAGCAAGTAGCAGCCTCATCGCCCGAGCATTGCGTCGCGTGAAAGCGCAAGGCACGATTGCGATGACTGGAACACCAGTAGAAAATCGCTTGAGCGAAATGTGGTCAATCTTTGAGTTGGTGGAACCAGGTCTTTTGGGCCATTGGGACGCGTTCTCTGAAAACTATGCGCAGCCAATTGCGCGAGAACATAACCCCCAGGTTGCCGATCGCTTGAAGCAGTTGATTTCGCCTTTCATGCTTCGCCGCCTGAAGACCGATAAATCGATTATCAGTGACTTACCAGACAAGATGATGATTGATCACTTCGTCTCGCTTGGTAAACATCAAGCCGCGCTTTATCAACACACTTTGGACGAGATGATGAAGGTGATGATGAAAGCAAGAGAAGCGGGTGACCAAGGACGCGCTCGTATGCTCGTCCTTGCCTTGATGACCAAACTCAAGCAAATCTGTAATTCGCCCGCGCAGTTTACAGGGCAAACTTCAGGCGTATTGTCTCCCGATTCCGGCAAAGGTCAGGCGCTGCTGGAAATTCTGGACGCCGCAAGAGCGAATGGGCAAAAAGTGCTCATCTTTACGCAGTACGTGACGATGGGAGAGCTCTTACAAAAATGGATTGAAGTGCACACTGGGCGCACACCAGACTTTTTGCAGGGCAAGATCCCGGTCAAAAAGCGCATGGAAATGGTGGACCGATTCCAGAACGACCCAGAAGTGGAATCGATGATTATTTCGCTCAAGGCGGGGGGTACAGGGTTAAATCTCGTGGCCGCCACAGTTGTGGTGCACTATGACCTCTGGTGGAATCCAGCGGTGGAAAACCAAGCAACCGACCGTGCGTACCGTATTGGGCAGAAAAATAAAGTGCAGGTTTATCGCTTGATCACGAGCGGCACCTTTGAAGAGAGCATTAACGAAGTGATGACGAAAAAGCGAGAGCTCGCAGAACTCACCGTCACAACGGGAGAGCAGTGGTTGGGCGACCTTCCCAGCGACGAACTCGAAGCGCTCCTCAAACTTCATTAGATACCGTCTTTTTGGTATTTTGTGGGACTTCTGAGGAAAGCGCTTTGACAAACGCGAAAAAGGTCGGTATAGTTTTTCATCTTTGATGAACGTAGGCGGGAATAGCTCAGTTGGTAGAGCGCAACCTTGCCAAGGTTGAGGTCGCGAGTTCGAGACTCGTTTCCCGCTCCATTTTGCCCGTTCTCAAAGAAAATATTGCGGGAATAGCTCAGTTGGTAGAGCGCAACCTTGCCAAGGTTGAGGTCGCGAGTTCGAGACTCGTTTCCCGCTCCAGAATTCCAAGAGAAGGGGAAGCTTTTTTGTCGAGGCCTCCCCTTTTTTAACGCCAAAAAATATAGACAAAATAGGCGTCAGTAAAAAAAATGCCGCCTTGAGATGATAAGTCCAGAGTTTTTTGGTAGAATTCGTTTCTTTCTGTTTGGGTGGCGATAGGTCGGTATAACTGCCGCCACGGGTGGTATGCGATCCATCGAAAGCGTAAAGCCTTGGTTTTATTGCTTTGCCTAGCAGAAACTTTTTTCCGGAATGTCTACAAGCCCCTTGACGAGTGCAAGCCTGTGGACATAAGAAAATGCACTCGTAAACAACGTGGGGTTTACCATGGCTGTTCAGCAGAACAAAAAATCCACCAGCAAGCGCGGCAATCACCGTGCTCATGACTTTTTAACGAATCCGCCCACCGCTGTCGAAGCTACGACTGGTGAAGTGCATCGCCGTCACCACATCAGCCCGACCGGTTTCTACCGCGGCAAGAAAGTGATTGCGACTAAGGCTGACGAATAATTGACGTTATTTCACCTTGTGGACGACAAAGAAGCTTCCTTTGGTGATGAAGTCGATTAGATTTCAAAACGCCAAATGTTGTCGAACGAGGTAAGAAAAAAGTCGAAAGGATCTACTCTCTCTATGCGAGTAGGTCCTTTTTTATTGCCCATTTGTTTCCGATTTCGAGTGCCAAATTTTGTAAACTTATCTCACAAGTCCCGACATAACTCGTGTTTTCGGGCTGTGTTTTCGTAAAAACCATAATGTAAACTATCCGAATTGAGAGCGAGAAGGCTCTCTCAAAGCACAGTATTCTCGAGCTGTGGTGCTCGAGAGGGAGGTACTGGCGCTTTGCTGTTAACGGAGAATAAGTCAGCATGTATTCAAGAGTCGTAGGGACGGGGTCCTTTTTACCCCAGAACCGAGTAGACAATAACGAATTAGCCGCGCGTTTAGCCAAAGATGGTATTGAAACGAGCGGCGAGTGGATTCGTACCCGCACTGGGATCGAAGCCCGCTACTTTGCCGATGTGAGCAAAGGAGAAACCACCACGGCGATGGCTGTGGGGGCGGCTCGACGTGCGCTTGAAATGGCCAAGCTCGATGGTGCTGACGTTGATTTGATTATTGTGGCGACCACCTCGTCGGATATGGTCTTTCCATCGGTAGCTTGCCACGTGCAAGCGCAATTGGGCGCAGCGGGTTGCGCAGCCTTTGATGTGCAGGCGGTGTGTGCTGGCTTTATCTATGCCTTGAATGTCGCGGACGCGATGCTTCGCGTGGGGCCATACAAAACTGCGCTCGTCGTTGGGGCCGAGACGCTCTCTCGCTTACTCGATATGAAAGATCGCTCGACCTGCGTGCTCTTTGGGGACGGCGCAGGCGCGGTTGTGTTGAAAGCCGACGAAGAGCCTGGTATTTTGGCCGCCCGTATGTATGCGGACGGCCGCTACGATGAAAATGTGCTCGGCTTGAGCGCTCGCGTTGATAGCGGTCAGGTCTGTGGTGACCCCTTTATCCGTATGGACGGTCGCCAAGTCTTTAAGTTGGCGGTCGAAGGACTCACCAATAGCGCCATTGATGTAGCAGAGCTTGCAGGTGTGAAGACCGAAGACGTGGCGCTTTTTGTGCCACATCAGGCGAATTTGCGCATCATGAGTATGGTCGCGAAAAAGCTAGGCATTGACGAAGAAAAGATGGTCAAAGCCGTGGCTGAACACGGGAACACCTCCGCGGCCTCCGTGCCACTTGCGCTTGACTCGGCGGTGCGGGCTGGTCGCGTGGGCTCTGGCGACCTTGTTCTCTTGCAAGGCGTGGGCGCAGGGATGGCCTGGGGCTCTGCACTTGTTCGCTGGACGCTTGACGTACAGCACTAAAGAGGCGACACTATGCACTGAAAGTGAGAAAGCGAGAGTCGTTCTTCTCACTTCAGTCACCCTTGAGAATCACAACCGACCGGATTTCTCAGAAGGCTTCTTTTTCACCGACTCATACGAATATGGTAGAGACCTTCATCTGTAGAGCCGAAGCAAGACCTGCTAGACTCTATCACCTTCAATATTCATAGCGAGGACAAATCGCATGACAATAGCCTTTGTGTTTCCTGGGCAAGGAAGTCAGAGTGTGGGCATGCTTAACGGCTTTGCCAATCTGCCTGAAGTTAAAAAATTAATGGACGTAGCAGATAGCGCACTCGGAGAGTCGCTCTCTGGACTCATTGCCGAAGGACCAATCGAGACTTTATCCCTTACTGTTAATACGCAACCAGCGATGTTGCTTGCCTCTGTGGCTTATCGCGAAGCTTGGAAGAAAGCGGGCGGCCCAGAACCCACTGTGTTGGCAGGTCATTCGCTTGGCGAATACAGTGCCCATACCGTGGCAGGAAGCTTTGCTTTTGAAGAAGCGATCCGCTTGGTGCGCTATCGTGCAGAATGCATGCAAAGTGCTGTGCCTGTGGGCGTGGGGACGATGGCTGCGTTGATTGGGCTCGATGATGCTGCTGTGGAAGAAATTTGCGCTGCGGCTTCTGAGGTGGGTCTTGTCTGCCCCGCAAATAAGAATGCCCCTGGGCAAATTGTGATTGCGGGTGAAGTGAAAGCCGTGGAACGCGCGGTTGAATTGGCAAAAGAAAAAGGCTGCCGCCGTGCCCTGATTCTTCCTGTCTCGGCGCCTTTCCATAGCCCCATGATGAAGAGCGCTGGGGAGGCAATTCGTGCTCGTTTGGGCGAAATGACGCTCTCAGAAGAGACGCTTCCCGTTGTCGCTAACGTTGATGCGAAGGTGCATCCGCTCTCGGATTTACCAGACGTGCTTGCTCGCCAAGCCTATAGCCCTGTGGAATGGATTGAATGCATCAAGACGCTCATTTCTATGGGCGTGACGGATATTGTGGAATGTGGACCAGGTAAAGTGCTCACTGGGCTTATCCGCCGCATTGATCCCAATGTGCGTTTATATAACTTCTCGGACGAAGAATCGCTCGCGAAGGCCGTTGCTGATTTGAAAGCCCTTGAGGCTCAATAAAGTCAAACCTAATTTTGAGGATGTTATGGCAGAAATGATTTTTTCCCCGACCGCTCTCGCAGAAAAAGTGGTTTTGATCACTGGTGCGAGCCGTGGTATCGGTCGCGCTGTGTTGGAAGCCTTTGCTCGCGCTGGGGCAACCGTGATTGGGACCGCTACCTCTGAGTCGGGCGCAGAAAATATCCGCGCTTTCTTGAAAGAATTAAACGCCAAGGGCGATGGTGTGGTCTTGAATGTAACCGATGCTGCTCGCTCTGAAGCGGTTGTTGCTGAAGTGCTCGAACGCTTTGGCGCACTTCATGTGCTCGTCAATAACGCGGGCATTACGCGCGACACCTTAGTGATGCGTATGAAGGATGAGCAGTGGAACGAGGTGATCGACACCGATTTGACCGCTGCTTTCCGTTTGGCTCGCACTGTGGTGCGTCCGATGATGCGTCAGCGCGCTGGTCGCATTATCTCCATTAGCTCTGTGGTGGGCGCAATGGGGAATGCGGGTCAGGTCAACTACGCCGCTGCCAAAGCTGGGCTCGTGGGGATGACCATGGCACTAGCTCGCGAAATCGGTTCTCGTGGGATTACGGTAAACTGTGTGGCTCCGGGGTTCATTGATACGGATATGACCGCGGATTTGCCTGAAGAGCACCGTGCTCACTTGCTCTCCCGGATTCCTCTTGGACACTTGGGAAGCGCTAACGATGTGGCTCAAGCCTGCCTCTTCTTAGCCTCTGATGCTGGGGCTTACGTGACGGGTACAACCCTTCATGTGAATGGCGGAATGTATATGGGCTAGTGTTTGGCTACACAAAACCGCCTACACTTGCTACAATACTAAGCTGCGAATTTTTTAGGGAACGTTTCCCTCAACTACCTTTCCCCGCACCAAGCGGGGGTTAACCCCTTTGCGGAGTAAAGAGAAATGGACGAAATCGAACAGAAAGTTAAGAAGATTGTTGCTGAACAGTTGGGCATTAAAGAAGCCGACGTGCGCAACGAAGCCTCCTTCATTGATGACCTCGGTGCTGACAGCTTGTCTACCGTTGAATTGTCGTTGGCCCTCGAAGATGCCTTCGGTATCGAAATCCCTGACACCGACCAGGAAAAGCTTCGTACCGTTCAGTTGGCTATCGACTACGTGAAAGAACACGCTAACAAGTAATCGGAGAACAAGTCCGTCTTGTTTCCGAATGAAGACGAGCCGCATTAAGCGACAATCGTCTCAATGAAGTTGGGATCTGCGAGAATGCGGGTCCCATCGTCATTTATGAGAGACGAAAAGTCTTTTTTTAAGTAATCTAGACGGATGAAACTAGTGAAGAAATATTTTCATTTTTCACTAGGAGTGTCTTTGCTGAAAAAGAGTGAACTCATGCGCCACTGCACGATCATGGGTTCGATTCCCTCTTTCTCCGCCGATGGAGAAAAAGGAAAACCAGCAAGACCACATACACTTCTTCGTGCAGTTGATCACTTTTTTGGAAACTGGGCCCAGATCGTTTCCTTGGGTCTTGGCTCAGAAGGAAAACACACTATGCAAGAACGTCGAGTAGTTATTACTGGCCTTGGCATGATCTCTCCCATCGGTAACGATGTGGCGACGAGTTGGCAATCCGCCTTGGCAGGCGTCAGTGGCGTGGATAAGATCACGCACTTTGATGCCTCTGAATTTGGGTGTCAAATCGCCGCTGAAGTGAAAGATTTCGATGCGGCCCAATACTTAGGCGTGAAAGAAGTGCGTCGTTTTGACCGCTTCGTCCACTTCGGTGTTGCCGCTGGTCTGATGGCTCTCGAAGATTCTGGCCTCGAAATTACGGATGAATTGGCGCCTGAAGTCGGTTGCGCTATTGGTTCTGGGATTGGCGGCTTGCCGGTGATCTGCACGAACCATGATGCTTATCGCGACCGTGGTCCTCGCCGTATTTCCCCCTTCATGATTCCAGGCTGCATTGTCAACATGGCTTCTGGTCAGTTGGCCATCATGAAGAATTTGCGTGGTCCCAATATTGCGCACTCCACCGCTTGCTCCACGGGCTTACATGCCATTGGGGAAGCGATGCATATGATTAAGCGCGGGGACGCTACGGTGATGATTGCCGGTGGTGCTGAAGCCACGGTCCATCCTTTGGCTATTGGTGCTTTTGACGCGATGCATGCACTTTCTCGTCGTAACGACGATCCGAAGACGGCTTCCCGTCCATTCGATCAGGACCGTGACGGCTTTGTGATGGGTGAAGGCGCTGGTGTGCTCGTCCTTGAAGAACTCGAACACGCGCTTGCTCGCGGAGCTAAGATCTACGCTGAAATCGTGGGTTATGGCTTAACGGGGGATGCTTACCACATCACGACACCTTCGACCGACGGTCCGACTCGCTGCATGCGCTCTGCTCTTCGCCACGCGAACTTGAAGCCCGAAGACATTGATTACCTCAATGCCCACGGTACCTCGACGCCGCTTGGTGACGCGAACGAAGTGAGGGCAATTCGTGAAGTCTTTGGTGAGCATGTGAAGAATATGGTCGTCAATTCCACGAAGTCCATGACTGGTCACTTGCTGGGTGGCGCTGGCGGGATTGAATCCATCTTCACGGTGAAAGCCATTGAAGAGCAGATTTCGCCTCCGACCATTAACGTCTTCAATCAGGATCCGGAATGCGACATCGATTGCGCCGCTAATAAGGCTCGCCCGATGACGATTCGCTACGCGATGAAGAATTCCTTTGGCTTTGGTGGTACCAATTCCACGGTGATCTACAAGCGCTATGAAGCCTAAGAAGACCATTGAACCGATCTCAAAGATTGAGTAGTGAGTCATTCTACTTTTGAGAAAAGCAAGAAAAGAGCAACGTATTGAAAAATATGCGTTGCTCTTTTTCACTATGGGCGGAAATCCTTAGATCCTATCAGCGCTAATGGTACAATGATAAGTTCTAGAAAAGGACACCACAGATTTGTCGTGCACCGCTTTTCTTGACTCAATGAAGCTAATTTTTCTTTTTGGTGTTTTATTTTCGCAATGAAAAACATCCGTAACTTTTCCATTATCGCGCATATCGACCACGGTAAGTCGACGCTTGCAGACCGCTTGATTCAGCGCTGCGGCGGGCTCTCTGACCGTGAAATGAGCGCACAGGTCTTAGATAGCATGGACCTGGAACGCGAGCGCGGCATCACCATCAAAGCTCAAACGGCTAGCTTACGCTACAAGGCCAAAGACGGTGAAGTCTATCAATTGAATTTGATTGACACCCCGGGCCATGTGGACTTCTCCTACGAAGTAAGTCGCTCTCTGTCTGCCTGCGAGGGAGCTTTGCTGGTGGTTGACGCAACGCAAGGGGTTGAAGCACAGACGGTGGCGAACTGCTATACGGCTATCGATCTTGGGGTCGAAGTGATCCCAGTGCTCAACAAGATGGACTTAAATAGTGCCAACCCGACGGCAGCCGCTGAAGAAATTGAAGACGTGATCGGCATTGATGCCACGGACGCGATTCCCTGCTCGGCGAAAACTGGGATGGGGATCGACGATATTCTCGAGCGCGTCGTGCGCGATGTGCCGCCTCCTTCAGGCGACCCAGAAGGGCCTCTGCAGGCTTTGATTATCGACTCGTGGTTTGATAACTACGTCGGCATTGTGATGCTGGTGCGCGTGGTCAACGGCACGCTTCGCGTTAAAGACAAGATTCGTTTGATGGCAACGGGTGCTAACCACTTAGTGGAGCAGCTCGGTGTCTTTACGCCGAAGTCTGAAGGTCGCACTGAACTCTCCGCTGGTGAAGTGGGCTTTGTGATCTCTGGGATTAAAGAGTTGAAGGACGCAAAGGTGGGCGATACGGTAACGCTTGCTAATCGTCCTGCTGAAAAACCGCTCCCTGGCTTTAAAGAAGTGAAGTCCCAGGTTTTTGCGGGTCTTTATCCAGTCGAGTCCAATCAGTACGAAGCGCTTCGTGAAGCGCTCACGAAGTTGCAGTTAAACGACGCGGCACTTCACTTTGAACCAGAAGTCTCTCAGGCATTGGGCTTCGGTTTCCGTGCTGGCTTCTTGGGACTTCTGCACATGGATATTGTGCAGGAGCGCTTGGAGCGCGAATACGACATGGATCTCATCACAACGGCGCCTTCTGTGGTCTACGAAGTGTTGATGACCAATGGGGAAGTCATTCACGTGGAAAACCCCTCGAAGTTGCCCCCAGTCGACAAGATTGCGGAGATTCGCGAACCAATCGATACGGTCACGATTTTCGTCCCTGACGAATATGTGGGCGCCGTGATGAAGCTCTGCCAAGAAAAGCGTGGTGTGCAGCTTAACCTTGCCTACCATGGCCGTCAGGTGCACTTGACCTACGAATTGCCTCTGGCTGAAATCGTGCTCGACTTCTTTGATCGTATGAAGTCTTTGACGCGTGGTTACGCCTCGATGGACTACGAATTTAAAGAGTACCGCGCCTCTGACGTGGTGCGCGTCGATATGTTCATCAATGGCGACAAAGTGGATGCATTGAGCAGTATTTTGCATCGCAGCAACGCGGTTTCTCGTGGTCGCGAAATAGTGACTCGATTGCGCTCTCTGATTCCGCGCCAGATGTATGAAGTCGCCATTCAGGCCGCTATTGGTGCCAACATTGTGGCGCGTGAAAACGTCAAAGCGTTGCGCAAGAACGTGTTGGCGAAGTGCTACGGTGGTGACATCACGCGTAAGCGCAAACTCTTGGAAAAACAAAAAGCAGGTAAGAAGCGCATGAAACAGGTGGGATCGGTGGAGATTCCGCAGGAAGCCTTCTTGGCCATTTTGCAGGTGGACGATAAATAAGAAAGCACAGAGACTTTTCTGAGTAGCGCGAGAAGCGCCACGGAAAAGTCTCTGAATCGTTTCTACGTTCCATGAATTTATTCGATTTTTAAGGAGTCGGCGGGTGAGCAAAAAAGAGGATGTCTCTTTAGATCAAACGCTGCACAAACTATGAATTTTCCTTTAATTTTGACCATCTTGACGGTGGTGACCTTTATCTGCTGGATTGCTGATAAGAAGGTCTTCTCTAAGAATCGACGTGCTGCCGCGGATCGCGCTCTTGCCCAATTCCGCGCCGCAAATGCTGAGGCCATTGATCGCTACGATACGCGTGTGATCGATGAAATGCACCGCATTGAAAATGAACACATTAAGCAGCCAATGTGGCTCGAATACACCGCTGGACTTTTCCCGGTGATTTGCGTGGTGTTTATTCTTCGCAGTTTCCTCTTTGAACCATTCCGTATTCCTTCGGGTTCGATGTTGCCAACGTTGCATATCGGCGACTTCATTCTCGTCAATAAGTTTGACTACGGTATTCGCTTGCCTGTGACGGGTACGAAGATTATCCCCTTGGGCTCGCCTGAGCGCGGTGACGTGGTGGTCTTTAAGTATCCGATGGACACGAGCGTGGACTACATTAAGCGCGTGGTGGGGCTTCCTGGCGATACGGTTGAATATCGCAACAAAGTGCTCTTTATTAACGGCAAAGAACAGCCCCAGACGGGTAGCCGTGACTTTGTGGACGAACAGAGTCTTCGTACGCTCAATGAGCGCGATGAAGACTTAAGCGGCGTGAAGCACTTGATGGCCGTGGATGGAACTCGTCCAGCTTGGGTCTATCCGCAGGCGATTTTGAAAAAAGAACCCACCTGCTCCTATAGCGATACGGGCTTTGTGTGCAAAGTGCCAGAAAATAGCTACTTTGTGATGGGCGACAATCGCGACAATTCGGAAGACAGTCGCTACTGGGGTTTTGTGCCTGATGAAAACTTAGTGGGACGCGCGACGTTCATTTGGGCCAATTTCGGCGATATGAGCCGTATTGGATCCTTTAAGTAAGGAGAGTGCCGTGCAGGGAGCTAAAGATTTAGCCTTGCTCGAAGAGCGCATCGGTTACCACTTCACGAACCGCCAGTTACTGGAACGTGCCGTTACGCATCGCAGTTTCTCTTCGCAGCACAATGAACGTCTGGAATTTTTGGGCGACTCGGTTTTAAATTGCGTCGTGGGTTATTCGCTCTTTTTGCGTGATAAGCATTTCACGGAAGGGGAATTGAGCCGTGTACGCTCGAACCTCGTATGTGAAAAGACTTTAGCGCAGATCGCTCGCCAAATTGGCGTTGCGGAATACCTCTTCATGGGTGAAGGGGAAGTGAAGATGGGAGGTCGTCAGCGCGCTTCCATTATGGCTGACGCCCTAGAAGCCCTCTTTGGCGCGGTCTTTTTTGAAGCCGGTTTTGAAGAAGCCCAGCGCGTGGTGATGCGTCTTTTTGAACCGATTCTCTCGAGCTTAACGCCAGAGCAGTTGAGTAAAGACGCGAAAACACGTCTGCAAGAATTCTTGCAAGCCCAGCACATCGGTCTGCCACAGTACGTGGTGGTGAATGTTTCGGGCCCCACGCACGCTCAGCGCTTTGAATGCGAATGCCGTATCCCGAGTAAAGACATTGTGACTCGCGGAGAGGCAACGAATCGCCGTGGTGCCGAGCAAGAAGCGGCGGCTAAGGCCTTGGATTTGTTGCATGCGCCCACTAGCATCATTCAGGAGGATCACGAATGAGTGAACATGATCAAAGCGCAACGCCCGACTTGGAGGCGATGCTCGCTGCGCTCCCGAACGCGAATACCCAATCCTTCCCAGAAGGGTTTCACTGTGGCTACGTGGCGGTGATTGGCCGCCCTAACGTGGGGAAATCAACGCTCATCAACCATTTGATTGGCGAGAAGGTTTCGATCACCTCCAAAAAGCCTCAGACGACGCGTGATCGCGTCTTAGGGGTGGTGACCCGCGAAAAGGCACAGTTTGTGTTTATGGACACGCCGGGCTTTCAAACGAAAGTTGGCAATCAGCTCATTCGCCGTATGAACCGCACCGTGCGCTCCACCTTGGGTGAAGTGGATGCGGTGATTTTCGTGATTGAATCGCTCGGGTGGCGTCCTGCGGATTTGGAAGTTTTGAAGCTTCTAAACCGCGAGCAGAAAAACGTCATTTTGGCGATCAATAAAACGGACTTAAATAAGCAAAAAGAACAGATTTTGCCCCTCATCGCAAAGTCGATGACGAAATTCCCGTTTGCTGCGGTGGTGCCAGTTTCTGCCGAAAAGGGTCGCCAGTTGGATGAACTTTTAGACGAAGTGGAAAAACTCCTCCCAGAAAGCGTTCCCTTTTTTGACCCCGATATGTACACGGACCGCTCGCCTCGCTTCCTCGTGGCAGAAACGATTCGCGAAAAAGCATTTCGTCTTCTGGGCGATGAGCTCCCCTACGGGATTGCCGTGACGATTGATAAGTGGGCGGAAGATGATCAGCACGCTGATATCGTCGCAACCCTCATTGTTGAGCGCGAAAGCCATAAGCCGATCGTGATCGGTGAGGGTGGTGGCAAGTTGCGAGAAATCGGTCGCTTAGCGCGCCAAGACGTTGTGGATATGCTCGGTAAACCCGTTCACTTAGAAGTTTGGGTGCGCGTGCGCCGTGGCTGGTCTGACGATATTAAAGCCTTGAAGACTTTGGGCTACGAATAACAGAATGCCTCTTCCTATTGCTGGTTCGTTCGAGAACCCAGAGACTCCCGCAACCCGAGAAACTAAGGACGCGAAAGCGGATGCTAAGCTGCCTCAAAAGCGTTTCTCGGGGGGACGTTCTGCACCTAGTAAAAGAGGGCTTTCGCTCGACAAAACCGATAAGCGCCACTCAGTGGTGAAAATAATCTCGAACCGGCAAAGCGCCTCGAAGTTGCTCGAGAATTTTGTCGATGAAGAAGAGGCGGGAGTAACCATGCCCGCCAGAGTGCAAGATGAACCAGGCTTTATTTTGCATAGCTGGGAGTGGAGCGAAACGAGTCAACTTTTAGACGTGCTCTCCCTTCACTATGGACGCGTATTCATTGTCGCGAAAGGGGCTAAACGTCCTTCTTCTCGCGTCAAAGGGGTTCTTACAGGCTTTTGTCCTTTACTTTTTTCTTGGAGCGGGAAGCGAGAAGGGAAGAACCTCACCAAAGTGGAATGGTTAGGGTCCCTGATGCCGCTTACAGGGGAAAGTCTGATGTCGGGCTTTTATGTGAACGAGCTCATCATTAAATTCTGCGCACGTGAAGAGGTGCATCCTGGTCTTTTTGCTGACTATGTGAGCGTGATGGATGCTCTTTCTTCTGGTGAAAAAGAGGGGATTCAACCTGCCCTTCGTCACTTTGAAAAGCGTATTTTGACGCTTGCGGGTTGGGAGCCTGGCACAAAAGAGTATCCCGCTGCAGAGCACTACGTGGTCTCAGAAGGCATATTGCGAGGTGTTTCAGAGAAAAGTGAAGTGGCCGAGGGTACGACGCGCTATAGCCGTGCAGCCGTTAAAGCTTTAATCGAAGAGGATTTTCAAGCCAAAAGCACACAGCGCGAATTGCGCGATATGCTCCGCGAGCTGATTCAATGCCATTTAGGAGATCGCATGATTAATACGCGCCGCATTCTCGCCGAATTAAAGCAACTCTCGCGTGGCTAAAAAGAAAAGGGGTTGTTTTGCTCTTCGTGCAGTCTAGGAGTACTCATGCACGGCGCCAAACAACCCATGTGGTTAGTTACCTGAGATCGTAACACAGCGCACAAAAAGAAAAAATAGGAATAACGCGAAGCTCGGGAAAATCCTAATAAGGAGAAGACTTAGCGCGACATTTTTCCTAGAGGAAAACCCTGCTTTTAGTGCTTGAAGACGAAAAAAAACGTATCTAAACGAGTCTTCACGTTCAGAGACGAAGGTACGAGTCCTATAATGAACAAATTTTTTTGAAAAGTGCCTCTCTTTGAAGTGAAGAGAGGATTTGAGTGAGATATTTTTTAGCATGACTACAAGCAGAGCTCTTCCCCCCGGTCCCGTTTGCGTTGATATCGCCGGTCTTGAATTAACTGATCATGAGCGTGACCGTCTGCGCCACCCGTTAACGGGGATGGTGATCCTTTTTACTCGCAACTACGCTAACCGCGAGCAACTCAAAGCGCTTTGTACTAATATTCATGCGACGCGCCCAGAAATTCTGATTGCTGTGGACCACGAAGGGGGGCGCGTGCAGCGCTTCCGTACCGAATTTACCGAAGTTCCTGCCATGGCAGAGATTGCTGGGCGCGAACACCCTGAAGAGGCTTTCCGTGCGGCGGGTCAAGTCTTAGCTGAAGAACTTCGTGAAGTAGGGGTGGATCTCACCTTTGCACCAGTGCTTGACATTAACTATGGTCGTTCGAGCGTCATTGGGAATCGCAGCTTTGGCAAGAATTCTCTCGAAGTGATTAAAAACGCAGGGGCCTTTATCGAAGGGCTTGCAGACGCAGGGATGGCAAGCTGTGGGAAGCATTTCCCAGGACACGGTTGGGCTGAAGCCGATAGCCACATTGCGCTTCCTACTGATGAGCGTTCTGTTGAAGCGCTCGAGCGCGATATGGAACCCTATCGCGCAATTAAGAAGCTCGCCTCTGTGATGACCGCTCATGTGAGCTATGAGGCCTACCATGGCGAGCTCGCCACTTTTTCTTCAACGCTTTTAAAGAAAGTGCTCCGTGAGGAGTTGGGCTTTGATGGGCTTATTTTCTCGGACGACCTTTCGATGAAAGCAGCTGTGGTTGATACGATCGTCGATCGTGCAGAGCATGCCTTGAAGGCGGGGTGCGATATGGTGCTTATCTGTAACCATCCTGAAGAAGCTGACGAACTCTTAGCTGGCCTCAAGTGGACGCGTCCGAAAGACTTTGATCGACGCTTTGATCGTTTGCGTCCTCAAGCGGCTCAGGCGCCCAAAACACTCGCGCAGGCCAAAGCAGTGCTTTTGGCCTAAGGCTCAACACTCGCCCAACACTCTCGCTTTTTTGTGAGGAGGGAAAAATTTATGATTATCGATTCGCTCTTAGATACGGACCTCTACAAATTTACGATGCAGCAGTGCGTCTTGCACCAGTTTCCTGGTGCGCAGGTCCAGTATCGCTTTAAGTGTCGTACTCCCAACGTTGACCTTCGTCCTTTTTTAGACGAGATCAACGCTGAGATCGACCACTTGTGCGAATTGCACTTCACCGATGAAGAGCTGGCATATTTGGGCGGATTGCGCTTTATTAAGTCTGACTATGTCGACTTTTTGAGCCTTTTCCACTTAAAGCGCAACTACATTCAAGTCGTTGAGAGTGACGATTACCCGTGCGGCATTGATATTTCCATTAAGGGCCCGTGGTTGCACACCATTCTCTTTGAAATCCCCGTCTTAGCGATTGTGAACGAGGTCTATTTCCGCCGTCTTTATGGCGACTTAGATAAGAGCGAAGGGCGTCGCCGTTTAGCAGAAAAAATTCACCTTCTTCTCTCGGAACCCAATAATGGAGACCTGCACATTTCGGACTATGGGACGCGTCGGCGCTTCTCTCGCGCGTGGCAAGAAGAGGTGCTACTGACCCTAAAAAAGGAATTGGGCCCGATGCTCTCTGGGACGAGCAATGTGTTGCTAGCAAAGAAGTTTGGCTTGATTCCTTTGGGAACGATGGCGCATGAATACCTTCAAGCCTGCCAGGCCTTGGGACCACGCCTTCGTGATTCTCAGGTCTATGGCTTTGAAATGTGGGCAAAAGAGTACCGAGGGGACTTAGGGATTGCGCTTTCGGACGTCTACGGGATGGAGCCCTTCTTAAAAGACTTTGATATGTACTTCTGCAAGCTCTTTGATGGGGCGCGCCACGACTCTGGGGATCCTTTTGTCTGGGGCGAACGCATGATTGAGCACTGGGCCTGCAACAAGTGCGACCCACGCAGCAAGTCGCTCATCTTTAGTGATGCTTTGACGATTCCTCGCGTGATCGAACTCTATCGACGCTTTCATGGTCGTGTGGGGATTGGTTTCGGGGTAGGGACGAACCTGATGAATGATTTGGGTCCAACAGCGCTCAACGTCGTGATTAAGATGGTGCAAGCTAACGGCCAACCCGTCGCAAAGATTTCTGACGCGCCCGAAAAAGGGATGTGTGAGGATGAGGGCTACCTTCGTTACTTGCGCCAAGTCTTCGGGATAAAAACGGAAGAGGATAAGAAGAAAGAGGCTTAGTCTTTCTAAGGAATTACACTTACTGGCTAGCTTAAAGTTCAAAGAAGTGGCGAAAAGTTAGCAAAAATTTCAAAAAAAGTGTATGTTTTCAGAGGTCACCCAAAAAAGGTGACCTCTTTATAGCGAGGTGCGCATTGTAAAAATCACTTCTCTCCCAGGTGGACGAGCTTGCGATTCTTCCAACGCACACTTTTTAGATTGAACTGTTGATAGACTCCTGCCAGTAGGGTAGAGCCCGAAGAAGGTGGGAGTAGACTGGGAGTTTTTTTGATGATGTTTTCTGTTATCCGACGAGTACTGGCTCTAGGGGGAACGCTCGCGCCGATGGCGGCTTTTGCCTCGACAGGGCTTGATGGTTCCACGCTAGGGCTGACCTGGGCTATTCCTTTTGCAGGGATTTTGCTCTCCATTGCACTCTGTCCTCTTCTCATTCCTCATATCTGGCATCATCACTTCGGTAAGATTGCTGTCTTCTGGGCGCTTTGCTGCGCAGTCCCTCTCTGGTTTATCTTTGGCGGGCATATCGCGTTTGACGCCATTGCGCATATTCTTTTGACGGACTACGTGCCGTTCATCATCTTCGTGGGTTCACTCTTTATCGTCGCTGGCGGTATTCATGTGCGCGGTTCCTTTGTGGGTCGCCCGATTGTGAATACGGCCTTCTTAGCACTGGGTGCTGTGCTCGCGAACTTCATGGGGACGACCGGCGCCGCCATGTTGCTCATTCGTCCGTTGATTGGTGCTAACGAAAACCGTCAGCGTAAAGTACACACCTTCATTTTCTTCATCTTCTTGGTGGCGAACGTCGGTGGCGCATTGACGCCGTTGGGCGATCCACCTCTTTTCTTAGGTTTCTTGAAGGGCGTGGACTTCTTTTGGACCTCGATTCATTTGATGGCCCCGTGGTTGATGACGGTTGGGATGTTGCTGGCAATCTACTTCGTGATCGATTCGATCATGTTCCGTAAGGACGTTGCTGCTGGCTTTAAAGCCCCTGAATCGACGAGTCGCTTCGGGATTGATGGTGGCATCAATGTGATTTTCTTGGCGTTGATCATTGGCGCCGTGTTGATGGCTGGTTTCTGGCGCTCTGGCATGGAAGTGCACTTCTTGGGCGTTGGCTTCTCGGTGGAAGGTCTCTTGCGTGATGTGCTCTTCATTATTGCTGCGGCATTCTCCTTGAAGTTCACGACGCGTGCTACGCGTGAAGCCAATCACTTCACCTGGGATCCGATTCTTGAAGTGGGTAAGCTCTTCTTTGGGATCTTCATCTGTATCGTCCCGGCGCTCGAAATGTTGCGTGCTGGTCACAATGGGGAATTCGCCCCGCTCGTCGCACTCGTGACGAACGCCGATGGGGAATTCAACAATACGGTCTTCTTCTGGTTGACGGGAGTGCTCTCTGCGTTCTTGGATAATGCACCGACCTATTTGGCCTTCTTTAATTTGGCCGGTGGCGTGCCTGAAACCTTGATGACGACGCACTCCCACACCTTGATGGCCATCTCTTTGGGTTCGGTCTTCATGGGCGCAATGACCTACATTGGGAACGCACCTAACTTCATGACGGTTGCGATCTGTAATGAACGCGGCATCAAGATGCCAAGCTTCTTTGGCTACATGGTTTGGTCCGTGTTGATCTTGATCCCGACCTTCATGATCATGGATTTGGTCTTTGTGGCATAAAGCCTCTTGCACTTAAGGTGCAATACCGCTTAAACTCAGTCAATAGCGCTGCGGGAGAAATACCTCGGCGCTATTGCTGTTTTTGCCTCTTCGGAAAAGGTGCTTTAGTGTGTCGCTTTCTTTTACTCGCCTGGATGCCGCTTGCGATTCTTGCCCTGTGGGCCGTCGTGAGTGCTAACGCTTGGGTGCCACCGTTGCTCCTTCCTACACCGTGGGCTGTGCTCACTCGTGGCTGGGTATTGATCACCTCTGGTGAACTCCTGCACCACGTGTGGGTGAGTTGCTTACGTGTGTTGGGCGGTTTTACGCTTTCTGCTACGCTTGCGATGGTGATGGCCTTCTGGACGCATCAATCCGAAAAAGCAGACCTCTCTTGGCGTGTGGTGCTCGATGCCTTCCGAGTGATTCCACCGCTCGCGCTCATCCCACTTTTGATTTTGTGGCTGGGGATTGCTGAGGGTCCAAAGATTGCCATCGTGATTCTGGCAACCTTTTTCCCTGTCTATATTTCGGTGAGATCAGGTTTAGCACAAGCCCAAAAACGCTTTGGCGAATTGAGCCAAGTCTTGGCACTCACCCCTTCTCAACACTTAAAGCATATTCTTTTGCCAGGGGCGCGCGAGGAGCTCGCGACGGGCTTACAAATTGGCTTTGGCTACGCTTGGCGCGCACTGGTTTCCGCAGAACTCATTGCCACCTCGTCAGGTTTGGGTTATCTCATCTCGGACGCAGGGATGTTTATGCACACCGATGTGGTGCTCGTCGGGATTCTGACGATCGCTGTGCTGGGTTTAGGCTCTGAACAAATCTTTAGTTGGCTCTTTCATCGTCTGCTCTCTAATCGTAGGAGGGCTCACTGATGAACGCAGTTGAACTTCGTGGCGTAAGTAAGATTTTTTCCCTCAATGGGGGCGACATTCGCCCGATTGACAATCTCACCCTCTCGCTTGAAGCAGGGAAGATTACTGTGCTCATGGGGCGCTCTGGGTGCGGCAAAAGTACGCTACTTAAACTCATTGCAGGGCTACTTACCCCCAACGCCGGCACCTTGAATTACGGCGTTGCCCGTGAAGAAATTGGGGTGGTCTTTCAGGAGCCTCGTCTTTTACCGTGGAAAACGGTGAAAAAAAATGTGCAATTGGGGCTTCTTAACCTCCCTCCAGAAGAGCAAGAAGCGCGTGCGTTGGAAGCTCTAGAAAAGGTGGATTTAGTCGCTTGGGCCAACTCCCTTCCAGAGTCGCTTTCTGGCGGTCAGGCGCAGCGCGTCGGTATTGCGAGAGCACTCGCACGTCACCCGAAATTGTTGCTTCTTGATGAGCCCTTTGCAGCGCTCGACGCACTCACTCGCATTGAGTTGCAGCGCGCTGTGCTGCCGCTTTTCCGAGAAAGAGGGTTGAGTGTTTTGCTCATCACGCACGATGTGCGAGAAGGGGTGCGTCTGGCAGATCGCTTGTGCATTCTGAGCGAAGGTCGACTCGTGGAAGATCTGACAATTTCGCTTACCAACGAAGAGCGCCTTGATGCCACTAAAGTAGCGCCTTTTGAAAAAACCGTGCTTGATGAGCTATTACTTCTCAAACGCTAAAGTTTGCTTGCAGAAAAAATCCTTTCTTCTCGATTGAGCGACACGGCTTTTGATAGAATGGGGGCACTTTTGACGGAAAACGAAATGAGAATCAATTCTTCTTTAAGTTTTCTCTTTCCCTATTCTTTTTAAAGTTGAAGAAAACCCATGAAAAACTTCAAAACTTTCGTGGCCGCTTTGGCCTTGACCGTGAGTACCGCCCTTGCCGCTGCTGAAATGCCCAAGGAGCTCAACATCACCTATGTGAAGAGCCCCTTTAACCTTCAAAACATCGTGATGAAGGAGCGCAAATTGCTCGAAGAAAACTTTGGCAAAGAAGGCGTCAAAGTGAACTGGTACGTGATCAACTCTGGTGCTCAGCAGGCTCAGGCCTTGGCATCGGGTAGCCTTGATGCTTCCGCCGTGATGAATACCGCTTCGCTTTTGATGGCTGCCGCTAACGGCGTAGATCTTCGTGTGGTAACGGGTGTTGCCCATCCGAATAGCATTTTCGCGATTGTTGGTAAGCCTGGCGAACACTTGAAGATTGCCGACTTGAAGGGTAAGACCGTTGTGGGCCCGAAGGGCACCGTGCTTCATCAGTTGCTCGTTGCCGTTTTAAAGAGCGAAGGGATGAGCATTACGGACGTGAACTTTGTGAGCATGGATCCAGCCTCTGCGCTTTCTGCCATTTTGTCTGGCAAGGCTGACGCTGGTTTGCTCGCCGCGAATTTGATCATCAAGGCAAAAGCCTCTGGCGCTGAAGTGATCACGACGGCTGAAGGCTTAGTGAAGCCCAACCTCGTGATGGTGGCGCGTGAAGGCTTTGTGAAGGATTATCCAGAAGCCGCCGCCCTTCTTGTGAAGACCCAGCGCGATACGCTCGCTTGGATCAAGGCTAATAAAGAAGAAGCTTTGAAGATCGGCGCTAAAGAGCAGGGGATTTCTCTTGAAGACGCTGCCAAGCTCTACGACTGGTCCAACTTCTACGATACGCTCACTGAAGACGATATTGCTGGCATGGAAGCCGATCAGGCCTTCTTGCGTGAAAATGGCATGATGGAAAAATCGGTTGAGGTGAAGACCTTGGTGGCGCCGAGCGCACTCCAATAAGTCTTCTGAGACACTCAAGCAAAAGGGCACGACTTCTTTGGGAAGCGTGCCCTTTTTTAGACCTTGTATTTTGCGTTTAGACGCGTTGTGAGCGCTTAGTGGTGATGATGGTGCTCGTGCTCATGGTCATGTGTGTGAGCGTGATCGTGGCCGTGCTCATGCGTCTCTTCAGCGCTGTGTTCGGTCACCAGCATGATGTTGATATTGCCGTGGCGAATACCAGGTTCAACGATGAGCCCTTGCGCTAAATCTTTCACCTCTTGATAGGGACCACGGATCACCACCGTTTCAGCGCAGTCCTCTGGCGTGATATGCACGTGCATTGTCGAGACGACCATCCCACTGTGGTGGTGCTGATGTTCGGTGAGACGCATCGCTAATTGGCGCTCATGATGGTTGTAGACGTAGCTCACCACGGCGACAGATTCAGCCTGAGGATTTTCATCAAATTCATTGGTGCTCAACATCTCATGGAGCAAATCGCGAATCGCTTTGGAGCGGTTGGTGTAGTTGCGCAACTTGATGAGTTTATCGAACTCAATGGCCAGGTCATCATCCAGAGAAACGGTAAAACGTTGCATGAGAGAGTTTTCCAGAAAAGAAGAGGAAAAGGATGAGTACAGTATACCCGAAGGAGAAAGAAAAACAGCTCTAAGGTGAGCGTGACCTTAGAGCTGCTACTGAATGATTGGCAGGGGTAGTAGGATTCGAACCTACGCATGCTGGATTCAGAATCCAGAGCCTTAACCGGACTTGGCGATACCCCAATCATCCTGGTGCGGTCGATGAGAGTCGAACTCATATGGATTGCTCCGCTACCCCCTCAAGA
>OLSH01000170.1_pt1 | contig 70398 bp, 50 predicted proteins | sample 1643221 | NCBI WGS metagenome assembly OLSH01 (sample SAMEA3136681, study PRJEB25190) | human gut metagenome | biome: human gut; feature: human-associated habitat; material: faeces | place: Austria | collected 2013 | reverse complement strand
CTGAATGACAGGTTCGAGCATCGGCGCAGCAAGCAAATCACCCGTGAACTGGAAAGGAAATACAACCTGCACCCGGCAGAGCGAAAGGAACGTGCCGAGCGTCCGGAACTTAAAAAGGTGGACTATGCAGCCGGGGACGTGAAACACCAAATAGGCAATACCGTGAAAGCGGCTTGCTACGGCTACCGCTTCCAGTCGTTCGGGGAGTACAAGGCTTTGCTTGCCGTTTACAACGTGTGCGCCGAGGAAGTCAAGGGTGAAGTGAACGGCAAGCCCTATCAGGGCATTGTCTATTCAGCCATGAACGACAAGGGCGAAAAGGCGGGCAACCCGGTAAAGGCTTCCCGCATCGGCAAGTCGGTAGGTTATGAAGCGGTGCAGCGCAGAATGGAGAAATCGGGCGAAGCAATCAAGAACGGGAAACTGAAAGAGCGCACCCGGAAGATTGTCGCCACTGCCATGCAGACCGCCCGCAGCCGCAAAGAACTGGAACAGCAGCTAAGGAAGCGGGGCATTGACGTGGTATTCCGTCAGAACGACAACGGGCGCATCTATGGCGTTACGTTCATCAACCACGACAGCCGGGTGGTGCTGAACGGTTCACGTTTGGGCAAGGAGTATTCGGCGAACGTGTTCAACGAACGTTTTTCGGGCGAAACCGGAAAGATGCACCAGCCCGAAGTGGCAGCACCGCAGCAAGACCAGCCCACGCATCAGGAACAGCCGGGCTTCACGCCGAAAGCCGACATCGTTCCGGGCATGGCTTCCGTGCTGGGTGCTTTCGGCGGTTTGCTGGGCGGCGGTGCATCAGGCGGTGACGAGCCGCAGGACACCGCCCGCCAAAAGAGAAAGAAGAAAAAGAAGCGCACAAGGCGCATTGACTAACTTAAAAAACATTATAATCATGCAACAGGAAGATGATTTGAGAGGGCTTGCACGGGTCATGGACTTTATGCGGGCAATCAGTATTCTATTCGTGGGAATAAACGTGTACTGGTTCTGTTATTCCACCCTGAAAGAATGTGGAGTGACATTTGAGGTGATAGACAAGATACTGTGGAACTTCCAGCGCACCACCGGGCTGTTCTCGTCCGTCCTTTGGACAAAACTTTTTGCGGTGGTGTTCCTCGCCCTGTCGTGTATCGGCACTAAGGGGGTGAAAGAGGAAAAAATAACGTGGACGAAGATACATTGCAGCCTTGCGGCTGGTGTCGTGCTGTTCTTCCTGAACTGGTGGCTGCTGGAACTTCCGTTGCCACATAAGGCGGACACCGTGTTTTATATCGTCACGCTGTCGGCGGGCTATATCTGTATGCTCATGGCGGGTACGTGGATGTCCCGGTTGTTGAAAAACAACCTCATGGAAGATGTCTTTAACACGGAAAACGAAAGTTTCCAGCAGGAAACAAGGCTTATCGAGAACGAGTATTCGGTAAATCTGCCTACCCGGTTCTACTATAAGAAGAAGTGGAACAATGGCTGGATAAATGTTGTAAACCCGTTCCGTGCCAGCCTTGTACTGGGAACACCGGGTAGCGGCAAGTCGTATGCGGTGGTAAACAGTTACATAAAACAGCAGATAGAAAAAGGTTTTGCCCTCTATTGTTATGATTATAAGTTTCCTGACCTTTCGGAAATAGCTTATAATCATTTACTTAACCACTTGGACGGGTACAAGGTGAAGCCGAAATTCTATATTATCAATTTTGACGACCCCCGTAAGAGCCACCGATGCAACCCGATAAATGCCAGCTTCATGTCGGACATTGCGGATGCCTACGAAGCCAGCTACACGATTATGCTCAACTTGAACCGCTCTTGGATAAGCAAGCAGGGCGACTTTTTTGTGGAAAGCCCGATTATCCTTTTGGCGGCTATAATTTGGTATTTGCGTATCTATCAGGGCGGTAAGTATTGCACGTTTCCCCATGCCATAGAACTGCTGAACAAGAAATACGCCGATGTGTTCACGATTTTGCGCAGCTATCCCGAACTGGAAAACTACCTTTCCCCGTTTGTGGATGCTTGGGAGTCTGAAGCTAATGAACAGTTGCAGGGGCAGATAGCGAGTGCCAAAATCCCACTTTCCCGCATGATAAGCCCGGCACTTTACTGGGTAATGACGGGTGATGATTTTTCACTGGACATCAACAACCCGGCAGAGCCTAAAATACTGGTTGTCGGCAACAACCCCGACCGTCAGAACATCTATTCGGCGGCACTGGGATTGTATAACAGTAGAATAGTGAAGCTGATAAACAAGAAAGGTCAGCTTAAAAGTTCGGTGGTAATAGACGAATTGCCAACGATTTATTTTCGTGGGCTTGACAATTTGATTGCCACTGCCCGAAGCAACAAGGTGGCGGTTCTGCTGGGCTTTCAGGATTACAGCCAGCTAACCCGTGACTACGGGGACAAGGAAAGCAAAGTGATACAAAATACTGTGGGTAACGTGTTTAGCGGTCAGGTAGTCGGTGAAACGGCGAAAATCCTTTCCGAACGCTTCGGAAAGGTGTTGCAGAAACGGCAGAGCATGACGATTAACCAGCGGGAGAAGTCCACCTCGATAAGCACCCAAATGGACAGCCTGATACCTGCCAGTAAAATATCCAACCTCACGCAAGGCATGTTCGTGGGTGCTGTGGCGGACAACTTCGATGAACGGATAGAACAGAAGATTTTCCACTGTGAAATCGTGGTGGACAATGAAAAGGTGAAGCGTGAAACCGCTCGCTACGTGAAACTGCCGCAGATTATCGACTTCACGGACAAGGACGGCAACGACCGGATGCAGGAGGAGATACAAGCCAACTACGACCGTATCCGTCAGGAAGTCCGGCAGATTGTCGAGGACGAGATAACCCGCATTAAGAACGACCCGGAGTTATGCCATTTGATAAGGGAGGAAGAATAACCGATATTCTTTCCTGACACACAGGATTTTTACTAATTTTGCAGACAAAGAAAAAAGTATGAACGAAAACCAAAATATAGAATGGAAAGAAAGCTGGCGTGACGAGTATCTGAAATGGATATGCGGTTTTGCCAACGCCACAGGCGGCAAGATATATATAGGTATGAATGACAGCGGTAAGGTGGTCGGTGTCGCCGATGCCGACAAGCTGCTGGAGGACATACCGAACAAAGTGCGTGACGTGCTGGGTATCATCGTGGACGTGAACCTGCTGGAAGAAAACGGGCTGAAATATATCGAGATTGATGTGCCGCCTTATTCAAACCCTATCAATTACAAGGGGCAGTACCATTACCGCAGCGGCAGCACAAAGCAGGAATTGAAAGGTGCGGCATTGAACCGCTTTATCCTGCAACGCACTGGCAGGCATTGGGATGAATTTCCCATAGAAAGAGCCAAAGTAGAGGAATTGTCGGCAAACGCATTAGACCGCTTCCGTAAGGAAGCTGCGAGAAGCGGACGTGTGGACGAGGGTGTTTTGAACGATAAGACCGAACACCTGTTGCACGATTTACGACTAATAGACGATGATACCCGACATTTGAACCGTGCCGCCTTGCTGTTATTTCACCCTGACCCGGAACGGTTTGTAACCGGGGCATATATCAAGATAGGTTTCTTCCGGGACGATAAAGGTAACTTGGAGTTTCAAGACGAGGTTCACGGCTCTTTAATGGAGCAGGTGGACAAGGCAATGGACTTAATAAAGACCAAATACCTGATTTACCGCATTTCATACGAGGGTATTTCCCGGCGTGAAACTCCGCAGTTCCCGGTAGAAGCTATCAGGGAGTCACTGATGAATTGTGTGGCTCATAAAGACTATGCCAGTGCCGTACCGATACAGATTAGCGTGTTCCCCGACCATATCACCTTTTGGAACGCCGGGCAGTTACCGGAGAACTGGACAACCGAGAAACTTTTTGAAAGCCACCCGTCCACTCCCTATAATCCGCTAATCGCCAACGCCTTTTTCAGAAGCGGGGACATTGAAAGCTGGGGACGTGGTTACAAGCGTATTTTGGAAGCGGTCAGCGCATACAAGCTGTTGCCGCCCAAACTTGAAATGTTAAGCGGTCTGATGATTACCTATTATACCGATATACGTTCGCAGCTATTGGCGCAGCGGGCAGATGAAAGGTTTATACCTATTATCGAATATGCAGCCCAAAATGGAAGTGTTACCAATTCGGACGTTCAAAGAATATTGAATACCAATAGAACCACCGCTTACCGTTTGTTGCAACAAATGGAAACGTGGTTAGAAATGCAGGGCATTACTGGCAAAAATACATATTATACAATCAAAGGTTTACCAAACGCTTCACAAACGCTCCAAAAATAAGCTGTTTTTTAGCTTTGATTTTTGTATATAGCTTATTATAAGGCGTTTGCTAAAATCATAAACGCTTCATAAACGTTCCATAAATGGCTCATCTAAAGAGAGTGATTAACTTCGCTCTCTTTTTTTATGACCGTTTCCAATTCTGCAACCATTAATTGCAGTAATTCATCCTACCCGGACAAATCGGGACAGCGCAGGACAAATACGGACACTCCTTTCTACCTATCCAAATATAGCATATTTAGTCGCTACCTTTGGGTGGGACTATTCCCGTAACCACTAAAATTCCAATTATTTATGGCAAACAGAATGACCCCGCCTGCAGAGGGGCAGGAAAAAGACGTGCTGCTGGTCTTGGATAAACAGCAGGGCAAGGTGGGTGCCGTTAAAGGCATTGACAAGGACGGCAATTTGCAGACCGTACCGCCCACCGCCGCACACGGCGGCGAGTTCATGCAGGTGGACAAGAACAGCGATGTGTTCAGTAACTTCCTTTCCAACTTCTACCGCAAGTTCCAGGACACTTCCGGGCTGGAACTTTTCAGCGTGAGGGCATCCGAAGCAGAACAACAGGCAAGAGTTATCGAGGATAACCACCGCAACCCGACCCCGGAGGGCAACAAACGAACGGAAATGCTTCGAGTGCCGAAGTCCGACTTCCACGAGTTCAAGCAGGGCTACCGCTTCGACCCGGCAAAAATCGACTGGGAGAACCTTAAAAAAGTCGGCATCACCGCTGACACCCTGAAAAACACGAAAGACTTCGACCGTGTGATGCGTGGCTACAAGTCCCGCAATACCTACACCGTTTCGGGAACGGTGGGCGGCTTTTACCTGAAACCTACCGATGTCAAGCTCTCTTTCTATCAGGCAAAGGACGGCACGGTAGTACCCAAGCTGCACGGCGTCCAGCAGGACGAAAAGCTGTTGCAACGTCCGTTCCATGAACACGACTTCACCAAGCAGGAACAGGGCAACTTGCAGGGTACTGGCAACTTGGGCGGCATCGCACAAATCAAAGACCCGAAAAGCGGCGAACAAATCCCCGTGTTCGTCAGCCGGGACAGGTACACGCACGAACTGGAGTACATGCGGGCAGACAAATGGAAATGCCCCGATACAATCTGCAACGTGAAAGTCAGCCCGGAGCAGAAAGCCGCCTTTGAAGCCGGGCAAGCGGTCAAAATGGAAAACCTGCAATTCAGGGACGGTACACGGCGCAGTGCCTATTTACAAGTCAGTGCGGTGGAGCGTGGCTTGGAGTTCCTGCCCCGTGCCGCCGTCCAGTTCTTACAGCAGGGGCAGCAGCAGGTAGCCGGGATAAAGGACGGGCAGGGTGTTGAGTTCAACGGTCATGTACAGTCCGGCGCACAGGGCAAATCACCCGACAAGGTGCAGCCGAAAGACGTTACCCCCGCCGCCGAGAGCCGGACACAGGTAGCGGTCAATACAGGGGGCAAGACCAACGAAGCCACCAAGCAGGGCAAAGAGCCGCTGAAACAGGGACAGCAGAAGCCTACCGCCAAGCAGAAAGAAAAGCAGGACAAGGCGCAAGACAAGAGCCTGAAAGCGGACAAGCCCAAGAAGTCCAAAGGAATGAAAATGTAGTACCCACCTTAAAGAGTAAAGAATTATGATTGCATTGATAGCAGAGAAGCCCAGCGTGGCAAAAGACATCGCCCGTATCATCGGGGCGACACAGAAGAATGACGGTTATCTTTCCGGTAACGGGTACATGGTGACATGGGCGTTCGGCCACTTAATCCAGCTTGCCATGCCGGAAGCCTACGGCGTGGCGAACTTCCGCAGGGAGAGCCTGCCCATACTGCCGCCCGATTTCCAGCTAATCCCCCGTCAGGTGAAAGCCGAAAAAGGATACAAGGCAGACCCCGGCGTGTTGAAACAGTTGAAAGTGGTTAAAGAGGTATTCGACCAGTGCAACAAGATTATTGTAGCCACCGATGCAGGGCGTGAGGGCGAATTGATACACCGTTACATCTATAACTATTTAGGCTGTACCAAGCCTTTTGTACGTCTGTGGATAAGCAGCCTTACCGACAAGGCAATCCGTGAGGGGCTGGATAACTTGCAGCCGGGCGAGCGTTACGATAACCTCTACCTCTCCGCCAAGTCCCGCAGCGAAGCGGACTGGCTGATAGGCATAAACGCCACCCAAGCGTTGAGCGTGGCAGCCGGGCAGGGCGTGTTCTCGCTGGGCAGGGTGCAGACACCCACGCTCGTGATGATATGCAGCCGCTATTTGGAGAACAAGAATTTCGTACCCGCCAAATTCTGGCAACTCAAAGCGGCAACAGCCAGCGGAGAAATCCGTTTCACCATCCAATCTACCGCCAAGTGGGAGCAGCAGCCCGAAGCCATAGCCGCCCTGCAACGGGTAAAGGATGCCGGGCAGCTTGCGGTGAAGTCCGTTGAAAGGAAAGAAACCAGCCAAGAACCGCCCCTTTTGTACGACCTTACCACGCTGCAAAAGGAAGCGAACACGAAGCTGAACTTTTCGGCGGACAAGACGCTTTCGATAGCACAAAGCCTGTATGAAAAGAAAGTGATGTCATACCCCCGAACCGGAAGCCGCTATATCCCGGAGGACGTTTTCGATGAAATGCCGGAGCGTGTCGCCCTGCTGGGGCAGTACCCCCGTTTTGCCGGGTATGCTACCGGGCTGAAAGAAGTAACGCTGAACCGCCGCAGCGTGAATGACGGCAAAGTGACCGACCACCACGCCTTAATCGTCACAGAAAACCTGCCCGGTGAACTCTCCAAAGACGAACGGGCGGTTTACGAACTGGTAGCCGGGCGTATGCTGGAAGCCTTTTCGGGCAGGTGCGTGAAAGACGTAACCACCGCCGTGCTGTCTGCCGGAGATACCGACTTCACTGTGAAAGGGTCGGTGATGAAAGTAGCAGGTTGGCGGGCAGTGTTCGGCGAGCGGGAAACGGGAGAGGATGAAGAAGCCGCCAGTTTGCCGCCACTCCAAGAGGGGGGAAGCCTGCCGATTTCCAACGTGGAACTGTTGGAGAAGCAGACCAAGCCGAAACCGCTGCACACGGAAAGCAGCCTGCTTGCCGCAATGGAGAACGCAGGCAAGGAACTGGAAGATGCCGAACTGAAAGCCAGTCTGAAAGATGCCGGGATAGGTACACCCGCCACCCGTGCGGCGATTATAGAAACGCTGTTCGCCCGCCAGTACATCGTGCGTGAGAAGAAGAACCTTGTACCCACCGACAAGGGGCTTGCCGTTTATAGGATTGTCAAGGACAAGAAGATTGCCGATGTCGAAATGACGGGCATGTGGGAAACCGCCCTTGCCAAGATAGAAGCGGGCGGCATGGATGCCGACACGTTCCGAAAGGGCATCGAGGTGTACGCCGCCCAAATCACGGCGGAACTGCTGTCGGTGCAACTGTCCCTTGTGGGCGGTGAAACCTGCCCCTGCCCGAAGTGCGGCAGCGGGCGCATCCTGTTCTACCCGAAAGTGGCGAAGTGTTCCAACGTGGACTGTACGCTTACCATATTCCGCAACAAGTGCGACAAGCAACTGACCGACAAGCAGGTTGACGAACTGGTGACGAAACGCAAGACCGGGTTAATCAAGGGCTTCAAGGGTAAGAACGGCAAGGCTTTCGATGCCTCGCTGGTGCTGGACGAACAGTTCAATGTCGCCTTTTCATTCCCCGAAAAGAAAGCCAAACCGAAGAAATAGCCTATCTTTACCGCTGAAATTTCATTGTGATAAGTTTTGCCGCTTATGATAATTGGAATTTTAGTGGTTGCGCCCGGAGGGATACCGGGCGCATTTTTAATGCTTCTTTACTTGTTACAAACTCCCGTCAAACAGGTAGGTAGAACGGATAACCCCGTTGTCCAGCACCCCGCTTTCCGCCAGCTTCCACTGCGAGCCGAGCGTTTCACCGATAAAGCCGATGCCTTTGCCCACCATGACCGGGACGGTGTAGATAGTCAGGCTGTCCAACAGTCCGGCTTTTACCAGCGAGGTAAGCAGCTTGCCGCCACCCACCACCAGCATGTCATTTTCCTGTTTCAGTTCATAGACCCTTTGCAGCGGTTCTTCGGTCAGGAACTCCACGCCGCAGTCCGGTGTAACATTGGTGTCGTAGTGTGACACCACAAAAGACCGCCTGCTTTTGTGCGGCCACCCGCCCCAGTGTTCAAAGATATAGTTGTAGGTGTTCGCCCCCATAAGCAGACAATCCGCTTCCAAGTATTGCTTGCCAACGATATTTTTTATTTCACGGGGTAGCCAGTCCAGTTCCTTGTCCAAAGTGGCAGTATGTCCGTCAAGAGATACGGCGATATGCGCTTTAATTTGTTTCATCTTATCAGGTATTAAAGTTGATAATTCTTATTCAAATCGCCCGTCTGTATCTCAAAAAAGAAGCGTGAACTTACACTGCTCCAAAGTAGAGGTACTGGCATACCTTTGAAACGGGACAGGCAAGCCCACGCTATGACAAAGCATAGCATAGACATTGCGCTGAAAATCTCGTTTCATTTTGAAAAGTGCCAGTTTTCTACTTTGAGATATTCGGCGAACGAATATGTTATATATAAAGACGAAATCACAACCGGAGTTGTTCAATCGCCGTTATTCTCTTATTTACTTTTGCAAAAGTAGCGAAAATCACCGGAATAACCTTGTAAATAACAGAAATCCTGCCATATTACAATAATACGACAGGATAACGGAAAACATATACAATCAAATTGTAGTCACTTAATCTGTGCGTTCACGAATTAACTTGTGAATGTCACTTGTCCGGTAGAAATATTTCCCGTCCAGCATTATATAGGGCAATATGCCTTTCTTGCGGTAACGCTGCAAGGTCTTGGTACTCACTTTCAGCATGAAGCATAAATCCTGATTGTCAAGCAATTTTTCACCGTTCAGATAGTTGTGTTCACTTAACAGGCGGTCTAGCTTTCTTTCCTGCATATCGAACCTGTCCATGATACGCTCCATCCATGCCATGAAATTTTCTTTATCTATATACATAGTGCTGTCGGATTAAATTAGACCTATCATAAAATAACTTTGGTTTGCCGGGTCTTTAACGATGATGTCCCGTTCACGCATGAAGCGGATATAGCTTTTGGCGGTACGTTCCTTTACGTCCAAGAACTGCTGTAACTGTTCGCAAAGGTCTATGTAAGTGATATGTGTCTGTCGTCCGAAGATGTCACGGGCAACGCCCACCAACTCCTTTTCCTTGCGTTTCTCCTTTTCTTCACGGGGCTTTTCCCCTTTATACACGTGCATCCCTGCTTCCTTGTCCCATGCAAAGAGCATCAGGGGTACGTCCAGCGGGCTACCGTCACGCACTTTCAGGGCTTTCACCACCGACAGGGCGGGGTCATCGTCTTTCTCTATCGACAGGATAGTAGCCGCCTTGCGTTGCAGTTCGCTACCCAAATGTCCCCGCAGTTTCAATCCGTTCGGGACGAAGTGCAGCACACAAAGAATACACGTGTTATAGATACCAGCCAGCCGATAGAGTTCATCTATCACCGCCACACTTTCCGCTTCATCGTTGGCACTCTTTACGAGGTCGGCGATGCCGTCAATGACAACCAACTGGATGCCGCCGTACTGGTAGTAGAATTTATCCATGCTCTGCACAATAGCGTGCAGACGCTCTTTGCGTGACATGCCAGTAAGACAGAACGCTTTCAGTTCTTCCGGTTTGTCCTGCTGCCCCGCTCGTGCCAGCAGGTTGCCCACGTTTTTGAATAACTGTACTTCCGATTGTTCGGTATCATATAGCAAGACCGCCTTATGTTTCCCGTTGTTCGTTATCTGTATGCCCAGTGTATCTACTTCCGCATCAACCGGACAGATGCAGCCTGCCACGATTGCGGCTACATAATTGCTCTTGCCTGTTCCCTCGCCCCCGGTGATACCGAACAGGTTGCCTTGCGTTCCCAGTGGAACGTCACCCGCCGAAATAATCACTTGCGCTTTGGCGGGCGGGTTGTTGAAATCTATCTCGCACGATTTTAGCATAATCAATGTGTCACTATATAGGTTGTCTAAAAATTCGATAAACAGTTTCAGGAAATCTTCACGGGTGTTTCCGGCTTTGAAGTAGTCAGAAATATCCTTTTCCTCTTTCGTCCCCGGAAGCGGCAGGAGCAGACGTTTCACGCCAAATTCTTCCAATAGCTTTTCCTGTTTGCATGAACTTTCCCTACCTGTCTTGTCCGTATCATAGAGCAATACAATATGCTTGAAGCGGAATGTCAGCCGATAAACCAGCGTGGGCGGGACAGTCACCGTTTCACTGTTGAAGCAGATAGCGTGAAATCCATGTGCCGCCAAAGAAAGTACGTCTTTCTCGCCGCCCGTGATAAATAATGTATCACCTTTGGCTGGCAGTTGTTCCAGCCCGAAACAGTAGTTTTCGCCGAAACTGCCGCCATAAAGGAAGCGGGGAGTGGAGAACGGGCGGTACAGCTTGATATGCTGTTTGCCCTTGTAACCATACATGGGTTCTGTTACCGATGAAACATAGGCGTATGGTTTCCCCTCTGCCGTTTCGCTGTTATACTCCCGGAGGGAACAGACCTTGTAATGTTCCAATAGTTCAGGCGTGATACCATATTGTTGCCAATACATCAGTTCTGCAAGCGGAAACTTCTGTTCCCGGAACTGGTAGGGCTTGACGGGTTTTTCGGGTGTTTCTTCGGTTTTGTCTGCCGCATTCCGATTATTTACCATTGTTGAAATGGCTATCGGAGTTCCGGAAGCCAGCCCCAAGCCCAAATCCCGGTCGATAATTTCCAGTATCTCCACAAAGTCAGCCGCCCGGTTACAGTCCAATCCTTTTAACTGTCCAACTAAGAAAAAGCAGTCGCCGCTATAATTGTCGTTACCGAAATCTTTCATCTTATACATACCGCTATGGCGGTCAAAGTAGATATTACATGATGCTTTCTTGTCCTGATAGAGCGGGTTAAGAAAATGCCTGCCTATACGCCAGTCACCGGGTAAGTAATGCTTGAAAACGAACAGACCGTTATTTGTCCTGCTTAGTATTTCTTCTTTCCTTAACATATTGCTGGTGATTGGTTATCAGTTCGTTTATACACTCCTTGTCACGCTTAATCAGGCGTTCTTCCAACATTCGTTTGACTTCCTTAATCTTATAGAAGTAATGTCCCTTGATGTCGGAGTAAGAAATCATTCCTGCCGCCCGCAGGCGTTGCAGGGTTCGGTCACTGATTTTCAAGAAAGTACATACTTCGTAACTGTCCACCCAAATTTCATCTTCATCGGTCTTGTTTTCGTCCAAATGATTGAAGATGTAGTTTGCTATGGCGGTAATCTTGTTGTCAAGTTCCTTGTAGGCTTTTGACTCAAATGTTATAATCTCCATATTGCTAACTTATTGATTTGCCGCAAAGTTCGGTAGAAGAAACAACCTAAAAGTCATGGTTGTACCTATCATGGTATTACTTTTTTTGAGGGGAAAATCGGATGAAATAACAAATAACCCCTCTGAAAAACGGTGTTTTCTCAAAGAGATTACCTACAAAAAAAGAAGTACCATGTTGGGGTAAACATGGTACTTCTTAATTCTGTAATACAGAGTGTTATTTCATATCATCCTCATTCATCCGTTTGGTCAGGCAGTCTATCAAGTGGTGGAGATACGCCGTCCGGTCTTTTCTCTCTTTCATGGCGATATATGCAGCGTAGTAATCTCCCAAGTCTATATGGCAAACTGTACCAAGAAAATTCATCATTTCTTTTATCTCGACATTGCCATTATTGAAATCGCCGGAAGAAGCAAGAGAATATCCTAATTCAATAAGGAAAACTTTCTTGCCAGTAAAGCGGAAATTATATTTATTCAAACGTTGCATGCTATCTTCAATCTGATTGTCAGTTTCAAGTTTGACTATTCTTTTGTTGAGATAGATACGCAGCATTTCATTAGCGATTATCTTGGCTACTTTATAATCATATCCAGTTGAGAAAGTCGGGTCTTTATCGAATTGTGCGCTGTCGGTACATAATCGCAAGTCAGCTTTTCCACGAATAAAATAATATTCATCGTACACTGTTGAGTGTGAACGATAGTATTGGTAAAAGTCTAAATTCCGATTGAAAAAGTAAGTGAGGTTATCCAATTCACTATTGATATAACTTCTGATAACATCATTGCTTCCATTAGGACATTGTGTTTCAATCCGATAAATCTTGTAGAAAAACAATAGCCTACCAAGAATTTCCGGTTTTTGGGTTTTGAAAAATAATATTTCATCCTCTTTGGTGGAAAATACATAAGATTGTATTTTCGTTCTCAAATCATTAAGAACTGTTTGTAGCCTATGTACCATTGAAAGAGAGGTTTCGATAATATCATAGCCGTAGAGGTCGATTTCATCAATCTCCATATCAATATTGGATAATAGGTCATCTATTTCTTTTTCCATTGACTACATGAAGCTGAATTATTTAAATAAAAGGAAGTCTTACTGTAAATAAATTCTTTTCATTTATTATAGAAATCTCTTTCCCATATAAAGCGTATTGCTTTTTTAGGTTTTTCAATCCCATTCCGTTTTTAGTTACATAATTTCGTAATTGTATATTGTTACGGACAATCACTTCGCTATCACATATTGTAATCTGTACAACTAAAGGATATTTAGGTGTGCTGATATTATGTTTTATTGCGTTTTCAACAAGCATTTGCAGGCTTGCGGGAATAATAGCCTTATCATGATTCTTCTTATTATCTTCAATATGAATTTGCAGTGTATCTCCAAAACGTATTCTTTCCAAAAATAGATACGAATCAACAAATTGCATTTCTTCCTGTAACGTTACAGTTTCTCGTTCATGTGTAGTGAGTAGATAACGGTACACACTTGAAAGTTTTTTGGCGAACAAATTGGTCTTCTCTGCATCTTGATATGCAAGAGATGAAAGCACGTTTAAACTGTTAAACAAAAAATGGGGATTTATCTGATTTTTCAATGCTTCAAACTGATATATCGCTTTTTCTTTTTCTGCAATACCCAACTTAATCTCATTTTCAACTTGCCTTTTATTGTACAAGAAAATTTCAATACACGAAACGACCATACAATTTAATAGAATACTCGCCAACAAGTGCTCTAAAAAATAAAATTCTTTCAACTGTAAAAGGAAACAAATGCCAGCAACTAACGTTTCTAATATTATAATAAATACGACAGTTGTGGCAAAATCAACCAAAAGAGACACACCTATACCATAATGTTGATTTTTATTTTGCCTATATGTTATTATTGTATAATCCACATAGCCTATAAGTAAAAATATAGGTAGATTAAACATGAAATTCGACAAAATTTTTATAACATTAAAAGTTTTGTCATTTGAAAAAGTTGAGAATGTCGATATACAAAGTAACAATAGAATAGCAATCGACAATATTAGTTTTGCGACACTCTTTTTATTTCTCATAAGATAATTTTATCATTATAATAGCTAATACTTAATTCTATACCTTATCTCATTCGAGATTATCGAGCATCGTCCACCCATTTTAAAAAATCGCTAACACGGTTACGACTTACTAATACTTCATGGGGGCACTCTGGCTGAAAATAAAGTTTCAAACGACTTGCAAAGAATTTGGATATTTTCGTTATACTTTGGATATTAGCTATGCAATTTCGTGAAACCCGAAAAAAGACATCCTTATCCAACATTTTTTCTAATTGTTCCAGTGAGTAATTTATGATATATCTTCGATTAGAAAACAGATGTAGATATGTATATTTTTCTTCGCTATAAAAAAATGCAATCTCATCGGTTTTTACATATTGAAAAGCATTCCCAAGTTGTATTAAAAAACGGTTCTTTTTGTTATTAGACAAATAAGTTTCTTCTAATTGTCTGTATGCGGGCGTTTTTGGGGTAGGGCAATTTCTGCGTTCAAACTTACACAATGCAGCATCTAATTCTTTTTCATCAATGGGCTTAAGTAGATAGTCCATACTGTTAAGTTTAAATGCTTTTAACGCATATTCATCATATGCTGTTGTGAAAATTATTGGAATATCGACAGGATATTGCTCGAATATCTCAAAACTTAGCCCGTCCGATAAACGTATATCCACAATCATTAAATCTATATTTTCCTGTTTCAATAGCTCAACAGCTTGTTCAATGCTTACAGCCCATCCCGACATTTGATAGTCTGTTCTTAGCTTCTTTATCATACGCTTTACTTCCTCATATGCAAAGCGTTCATCTTCAATCAGTATATATTTTATCATCGTTCTTTAATCCTTTTATTTCAAATATACAATATTCTATGTTTGGAATATCGTATAATTATTCTCATTTGCATAATTTAATAAACTCTCGAATATTCTCTTGAAATTCTTGTCTTGGCTTTCCAACATACAACATATGCCCGGACTGATATTTCTTATGTGTTATTCTGTTCATATCTACATTTGAAGTCCGAAGACATTGGTCTACTGCTGTTGCTGGGGTAACTAAGTCGTAGTACCCGGAAGCAATGAATACTCTCATTTTCTGATTTTGATGCATTGCATTAGCCAAGTCATCAACAAATCGGTGGCTTATAGGTAAATACTTTCTGCTCCAATTCCATTTTTCTAAAAGACCATTCCATTGTATCGCTTTATAAGTTTCATCAATACTAATGTTGAGTTCCTTGTTAATATAGCTGTTGAAGTTTGCTATAAACATAGGAGTGTACTGTGCCATAGCCGGGTCGTCTGCCACAGGGTCAGAAGCCGTAGGGTTTATAGACTTTAGGGTATATCGACTATCATACAAACCCACAACAAGATTACTGTCTGCCAATAGTTTTTTTGTAAAATCATTGACTTTTAATTTAATATCATCATTTAATTGCTCTTTGGACAGTCCCGTATAATATGATAACTGTGTTGTGATTTTTTTCGTATCTAAATTACTATTTTCGCTTGTTTGTTTTAGAAACTTATAATATTCGTGCTGGGCAAATTTAGAAGCTTCTTCTACAAATACAGATAGTTCTTTCCCTTTCCCTGCCATGCCATAATACCAAGCTGTTGCAGCCATACTGGGTAGCAGATTTGATAGTTCCGATGCTTCTTCTTTTTCCATAGTAATAGAACCTAAGTTTGCTCCCAACATTATTATTCCATTTATAGTAATGCCCCTAAGTACACCGGAATAAAAGGGACTTCCGGAAAGTACTGAAGGGAGAATGGAAACACGGCATCCGCCGTAACTTTCTCCCATTAAAAATTTTGGGGAATTCCACCTATTGTGCTTCATCAGCCATTTTTCTATAAACTGTGCCATGCTACTTGCATCTTCTTCAACCCCATAAAAATTTGTAGAATTTCCTGCACCTATTATTTTACTGTAACCAGTCCCTATGGGGTCTATAAAAACCATATCTGCAATATCTAACAAACAATAAGGATTGTTTTCATATTGATATGGAGGTAATACTCCTGATTCAGAACTGATATATTTAGGACCAATTCCCATGTGTAACCACAAGGAAGAAGACCCCGGTCCCCCATTAAAAATAAATAGGACGGGTCTGTTTTCTTCTTTTGTATTTGTTCTTATATACGAAAAACTAAATACTGTTCCAATAGTATTATCCTGATAATCTGATAATAAAATGTCTTCTGCTTGTACTTTGTATTTTATCTTTTCTCCTGTATCGAGTTTGATACTATGTTGGGTTGTAAAGTTTCTTTTTTTATAACTGGTGCTTATTTGCGCAAAACTAATTTCTCCAAAGAATAAGAAGATTGAAAAACTGACGAAAAAAAATAAATGGCTATGCTTTCTCATAAACTGATATTTTTTATTGCAATTTCGCTTAAAACGATTAAAATTTAAATCTGACCCCTGCCATAAGCCGTAGTGAAACTCCAAATTGATACTTATTTTCATCATCTTTGAAGCTGTCAAAAAATCCCTTTAAACTCCTGTCTGAAATTTTAGTTGAGCGCAACCAATTTCCACCAATTCCTAAATAAATACTGGCTTGTTTGGAAATATGAAATGAAGGGCTGGCATAAGATTTCATCATCATGGTAGAATATATTTTTGATTTCCCATTTATATCCATAACAGAGGACATACCGTCTATTTCAAGAGCCGTAAATTCAACTTTGATTTTTTTAGTTATCCAAGTAGATGCAGAAATATTTAGACCACTTGACATATCTACTTTGATTTCATATTTGCCGGAACTTTGCCAGTTTAAATACCCCATAGGCAATATCATAGGTATGCCGTATGAATTTGTAAGACCTGCTCCAATCCCAATGCTTAGATTATCTCGTAGTTTATAAACAAAAACTACCGCACCATTAGCTAAAATACTTTTAAGAGTAACATCATTGGGGGCAGCATAGACTCCACATCCTAATGAAGCGAGTACGCTCCATTTTTCTGTAATTGGTCTAATGTGCGAAATGTTAATGCTACTATTTAAAATATTATCAGGGTTCAGCTTCGTTGCTTCTGCTTCATTGTTGAGAATTCCATAGCGACAATTAAGCGTTGCTGTCCAAGCTGTGATTTGCCCTGCATCATTTTGTTTTGCAGATATGGGCAGAGTGTATCTACCTGATAAAATCATTAAATTACCTGACCCATATTTGTTCCCGTTATCATCCTTGAAGCTACTTGATGACAAATAATCAGTACTAACATATCCTTGCCCATAACTTATAAAAGGAATGGAGAGAAGTAAAAATAAAGTTGTTAATGTTTTATTCATTTGAATCTCAATTTTAGGGCAAAGTTACAGTCCGAGAGTGTTATAGGACAAGTATTTTCTGACAGGATTAAGAACTGGATAGATAAATTTCATTATTTGAAAGACCAATTGATTTAGTGCAAGGTGCAAGTATATATCTATATATATACTTGCACCTTGCACTAACCGCAGAAGATTTATTTTCAATGATTTGCGTATTTCAAAAGAAAGTCGTATCTTTGAACCGTAGTTTTAGGCAGACAACGAACAGCCAAAAGGTGACAGAAAAATATAGTTTTTGTAACCTAAGTTGTACCCCCTAAGGCTTCGACATGATGATAAGAAATTGAATTTCAAGGATATTGGGGAGTAGGTTCATAACCCTCTCTCTCCGCTGAAAACAAAAAAACAAAGTTATAAGTCCTTGAATTTCAATAATTCAAGGACTTTCTTTTTTTAGTATATAACATATCAGTCTGCATAATAAAGAACGAGGAGCAACGTAGATCAATGATAACCCTTGAGGACCTACCTTGTATGTAGAATAGTGGGAAAATCGATTTTATTTGTTCCGCTACTTGAGCAGATGTCATTACCACACCGCCTTCATTATAGGTGTCTAGTTGTAAATGCAATAGTTGAGGCCTCTTATATAGACCGTTGGCTTGAACGTTACTTTTTAAGGAGCGACACACATTATCAAAGTTTATCAATCAAAGCAAGGTTCTATTTTTTGTATTCCTTTTGTAAGATATATAGTCGGGCTATTCCTTTATTTCAGTGTTTTGCTATCCTCTAATTCATTATACTACATTCTTTTTTACTTTTTTCTATATATCAGTAATTGACCTGAGGTCGACATTATTTAAAAGATTTTCAGTTGTCGTCATTTGTGAAATTTACACCAATGGCTGGTTGTTTTTTAAAGAGACAATAAACGGTAATGGCTGATAGCGTGTTGGCTATGAAATGAATACTAACTTTATCTTCGGTGATTATAGTGGTAAGTTGTTAAATCTTATGATTAAATATTCTAACTTAAATGATTTTATTGCTGTATTCCTATTTTTTTAAGATAACAGATTGATGAATTATATCGTATTCACGTTAAATTAAATAATTTATGAGTGATGAAAATCAAAGCTTTTGTCTATCTTTGTAAATAGACTTAATTCTAAAATAAATAGTATGGCAAAAGAGTTGAATTTTACATTGGAAGGTGTACAAGGTGATTTAAAGTTGAAATACGGTCCTTTTAATCAACGTTTATACCAAGACGGAAGAGAGATCAAGAAACAAGGACGATTCAATCCGAAATATTATGTGATTAACACCAATGGGGAAAAAGAAGAAATAAAGGTTGTCTATGGTTTTGATTTTGTCCATGTCGCTGTGTTCCGCGGACAGAAAATCGATCTGGAGGAACGGCTATCTATCCGCGAATACATAGTGGGCGGTCTGCCTGTGTTACTTGTCTTTCTAGGTGGGTTGATTGGAGCCTTGTTCGGCATCATGGGTGCTACGTTCAATTATAATCATATGCGGCAGGAAAAGTCTTTTATGAAACAACTGCTTGTTTCCCTGGGCGTTTCCATACTCTGCTATGTAGCTTATTTTATATTTGCTATTGGTGTCCAGTTGATAGTGGCTAGATAGGCTGGAAAGTAAAAGAAAGGTGGCTTCGCGGTTATTCCGTATGCCACCTTTTTTAGTAAACTTCTGAATGTCCTCCCCACGGATGATGGCAACTATCCATATTGGGAAAAGTAAAACAGGCGAAAGGAAAAATGAAAACTGTATTTTCTCTGTATTCTTTCGGGAGATTCCCGCTTTTTATCAATTCCCGTAGGTACCGATTAATCCATTCGTTGTGATAGTTTCTGCACTTATTTTCAGTTTCCGGCATCTACTGTTATTATAGAACCGGATATGTGCTTTTCCCTCCTTATCCGGAGTGACAGACGGATTCCAGTATAATGTACGGCGATAGTCGGGGACAGGAGGGAGCACAGAATAATTGGGGTGATAGAATTCTTTAACTTGGCTGTAACCGTCGAGCCATGTTTTTCGGACACCTTTCCCTGCTTCTGTCGGTATCTTACCTTCCGGATATGTTTCGATCAGTACGGCACAACTATATAAGTCGGATACATCGAACGGAGTCAATCGCGGATCTGCATACTGGCAAATCGTAGATAGATTTTCAGTGATATAAATCGATTTAATGGCTTCGAGTCTTATATATTTGTACTTATTATAATCCATTTCTGTATGCCGGGTGCGTTCATAGTTGATTACGAAAAGCGGCATTTTACTTTTATAATACAGGTAATTTCGTCCTGAAACAGGACTGAAATTTTTATTCATGTTCATCATAAGTTCGTGTATGTCGTCACCAATAAATTTTCCACTGTCTTTTATGTCGTCCAGTTCGGAATGTACATCATAATAAGCAATCGATTTCGAACGGCTTTCATATATCTCTTTTTCTTTGGTTCTCTTTTTGGCCTTGATGGTTACCTCTTTTAAACGGTAGTTCTTTTCATAGTTATCTGCCTTTGCCAGCGAATCTGCGTAAGCGGCAAAGAAGGCTTCGATATCCTCTTCAGGTAGGGGAGTGGTTTCCACTTCGGGCATAAGTTCTTTCTCTTTTTCTGCATTGGTAATGCTTACCTGCATATCCGCATAATGATATTTTCGGGGAGCAGGACTGAATAGCCTATCCAATAAAATACGGTAATCTTTCTTTTTTCTATTGACTGTAACTGCCAATATCAAGTCCCATTTTCCGTATATATCGGATATTAGTGAGAAGTGTCCTAAACTATCTGTAGTGATGGCTTCGATGAAACTGCTGTTTTCCTCATTCTCCCCGCGTTTCTTCAGGAAGCAGGACACTTCTACGTTAGGCTTGGGAAGTTGCCGGACGAAAGAGACAACCTGCCCTCGCGTTTCGATACCTTGCTCCGGTCCGTATTTAAGGTCAAGAGACTCAATTCCTGTCATTTGTTTCCAAGAGTAGCGGCGCCATCCCTGCACTCTTAATAAGAGATCGATTGCCTTGCGGCGTGTATCGTCCCGGGATTCGAAATAATATTGGGGATTGTTGACATATCCTTTTATTTCGGACATTAATAAAATATCGGTCAACATATTGTGCCCTGATTCTACTTCATTCATGCCGTCTCTCACAGATAGGGCAAATGGGGTTTGTACCGGAATCTTTTCTTTTCCGGTCAAGGTGAGTTCAAGGTTTACCAATTCGTAAGGGTCGTATGTCTCTTTGTCTGCCTGTACCTGAACGGATAATTGCTCTTGGGGATAGGTAAATATCAAACGATCCGATAGGACCTCTCCGTTACTGTTGAATAACGCGATTCGGGAAACTCCGGGTACTAATTTATTTTTATCTATTTTGAAGCGAATCGTTTCATTACCTTCGACATCGATCAGGCAGAATTTGTATAGTTTGCCTCCGCTGATGACTGCCAGTCCCAATACGTCGGAGGGGGTATTGGAATTCTTTTGCACTGCTATTTCAATGCTGTCTGTGTATGATAAATTGTCGGCATGTAATATATATCCTTCCGGTAAGGCTTCCGGCATATTGAACTGGTGTTTTTTGCCATTAAATTCGACTATTGCTTTTTGTTTCTCTCCCGTGGGCGTGTAATTGAAAATTCCCCGTCCATCATGTGTGACATTGAAACGGGCTGTTTCTTGTTTTTCTTCGTTAATAACAATACCGGTGAGGGTAATGGGGTTTCCATAGGTATCTGTCGCTTCAAAAGCCACTTCGGATTCTATCCCCCGAACCAGATTTCCACTTTCGGGGAAGAACTTTAAATTTACTTTTTTACCTTTTGTCGGTTTGGGACGCTCCAGCGGGTAGTTTCCTGTCGCATATTTCCGCATCTCTTTTTCCGCAAAGTCGCCTTCTGCCTTAGGTTTGTCGAAAACCGGCAACAGTCTTGAGAAAATGATATCTCCTCCAAAATTCAGCATATATTTTGTGTAGGCACGAACTTCATAAAATCCTGAATAAAACGGGATTTGGTTTAGTGTGAAATCTCCGTGGCATTGTCCGTTTTCTATTTTTAATGTCCGTTTGTCGATAACTTCACCACCGGGATTTAATAATTCGACATATAAAGTCTTGCTCAGGTCAGTGGCCGGATGCAGGTCGGAAGTGACCAGGAAACATTTAAACCAGATATTATCACCTTGGTAATAACTGGTATTGTCAAATTGCAGGTAAACCTTCTCTTGAGGGATATATTTGGAAAAATTATCGATCAGGTAGGCGTATTGGCTTAGTTTTTGGACAATACTGTCCGTGGTTTGTGCAGATACACTCAGGCAAAACAGGTATAATAGCAAATGTATCTTTAATGTTTTAGGTGTTTTCATTTCGTATCTTGGGTTAGATGGGAGATTGGTTTTTCCGTTGTGAGTCCTGTCTTAAATAAAGTTCTTTACTCTTACATCGGGATTCGTCTTTTGCAGGGCTTTTATCAGTTCCCGGGGTGATTGGGGATCTATCATGACAAACCCGGTGGCGTGTCTGATCTTTATTTTCTGCATGCCCAAGGCATGGCGAGTATACGTAACATCAGTGATATGACTGAATGTTCGTTTTTGGCGGAAGAAGTCATTTACTATTTGTAAATCTCCGTTTTTCTTGACAATGTATTTGCAGGATGTTTGTGAAAAATAGATGGTTGCACTGGGACCTATACATGCGGCACCTATCCAGATTGCTTGTATAGTTATGAAACTGATCGCAATGCATGCTATTATACCTATGGCGAACAACCAAACTCCTAATTGGGGATTTCGCGCTTTAAATGTTTGTTCCATCTTTTTTTAGATTGTATGTGTAACTGTCTGATAAAGATAGAAAAAAATATAATGAAAGAATCTTTTTTCTATTCTTTTCTGAATTGTGGCTGCGAAAATAATTATTTAGGGCCTGTTGGATTCCGAAAGTTCCGGTGAAAAAGATAAAAGCTTCTCTAAACCACCGTGGCTGCGGTTGATGAAAAATAGGCAAGGGAGATTTGAACAGGTGCTTGTAATATGCAAAATTCGGACAAGAATTTGGAATCGGAAAATTTAGATTCTGTTTTTATGCGGGAAGCTACGGTCCGGAAATAATAATTCTTTGCCGATAGATGATCTGTTCTTTCTTTTTTATCTATTTTTGCCCCTTGAGAATTTTAATTATTAATCTAACTATCATGAAACGAAAAGCGACTTTACTATTTCTCGTGACATTCGTGCTGCTGCTCGGTGCAGTCGCACAGGAAAAATTGAAAACAGTGATCGAACCCCTGCAAAATGAAAGATGGTGGGGTGGATTCGTGGCTTTAGGAAATCAAATGCCATTCAATGATCACTTGCGGATGCAAGACATGTCACGCAATAATATGAACAACCAAGTAGTGCCGTTCATGCTTTCTTCGGAGGGCAGGTATATCTGGGCCGAAAATCCGTTTTGTTTTGAAGTAAAGGATGGGCAGCTGATTATTTATTCAGACTCGGAAAAGATAGAGCCGGTGAAGGCCGGAACTACGCTGAAAGAGGCTTTGCTGGCTGCATCGGCTAAACATTTTCCACCTTCGGGAAAGATTCCGGAACCTACTTTCTTTTCTCTTCCGCAATATAATACCTGGATTGAGCTGATGTATGATCAAAATCAGGAAGACATTATGAATTATGCCCATAAAGCTGTGGAGAACGGATTTCCTCAGGGGGTGTTTATGGTAGATGATAACTGGCAGAGATATTATGGTAACTTTGACTTCAAAACCGAGAGGTTTCCGGATCCGAAAGGGATGACTGACGAGTTGCACCGGATGGGATTCAAGGTGATGTTGTGGGTGGCTCCCTATGTTTCGCCCGATAGTCCCGAATTCCGTGAATTGGAAGCAAAAGGATATTTGTTGAAAGATAAAAACGGGCGCACGGCCATTATTCATTGGTGGAATGGTTACAGTGCCTGTTATGATACCACAAATCCGGAGGCTATGAATTATCTGAAGGAACAGTTAAAAGCCAATCAAGAAAAATATGGTATCGACGGATTTAAGTTTGATGGTGGAGACGTAGCTTATATGACAGGAGAGTATACTTTTCATGATAAGAATGCCAATGTGAATACTTTTATGGAAAAATGGGCTGAGATAGGTTTGAGTTTTCCTTACAATGAATTGCGTGCATCTTGGAAGTTGGGTGGCCAGGCATTGGTACAGCGGCTGGGTGATAAAGATTATTCTTGGCGTGCGACTCAGTTATTGATTCCCGATATGACTGCTGCCGGATTGTTGGGGCATTATTATACTTGTCCCGATATGGTAGGCGGAGGACAATTCGGAGCTTTTCTGAATGTGAAGAAATTTGATGAAGAACTTATTGTGCGTTCGTGCCAGGTGCATGCCCTGATGCCAATGATGCAATTCTCGGTAGCTCCTTGGCGTATTCTCAGTAAAGAGAATGTGGCTATTTGTGCGAAGTATGCCCATCTTCACCAGCAAATGGGAGATTATATTTTGGAGTTGGCAAAACATGCGTCAAAGACCGGTGAACCCATTGTTCGCCACATGGAATATCAGTATCCTCACCAGGGATTCATCGATTGCAAAGACCAGTTTATGCTGGGGGATAAATATCTGGTAGCTCCGATGCTGACATCCGGAACAAGCCGTACCGTAATGTTGCCAAAGGGTAGATGGAAAGATGATCGGGGCAAGGTGTTTAAAGGGCCGCGGACAATGACAATAGATGTTCCCCTTGAACGTTTGCCATATTTTGAGAAACTGACGAAATAATTTCTGGGCCGATAAAACAAGAAAAGCCACACTGTCAATATGTACAGCGTGGCTTTTGTTTTTGTAAGTTTAAGCTAATTCGGCGTTACTTTACACGGATAATGTTGTAATTCAGATCGCTTTCCGATACTTCCAGGCTGTCATCAGCCAGTGTCAGGGTAGTATCATTGGCAATTACGAAATAAACAGGTTCACTTCCGTCACTCGGATTCAGTTTGATGGCCGTTTTCTTTTTATCTTTGACGGTTTTCTCCACTTTTACCGGCTTTCCTTTAGAAGTAAAAGTCTTGTCTTTGCCTTTACCTTCAGCATCCAGATAAGTGACGTCCAGTGTATACGTTGTATCGGTTGCGTTCGCCAGTGTGTTCAAAGTTAACACGTAACGGATGCCCGGACCGTCAGCAGCAGGAAGCACACCTTCATATACCTGGGTTTCTTCCATTGTGGGTTCCATAGCTACTGCCAGACTGTCTGCGACTGCTTCTTCAGCTTTCGTTCCTTTTGATTGGCAGGATACCAATGCAGCAACGACGGCTGCTAACATAATTACTTTTTTCATTGTTAAGTGCTTTAAATTAATATAAAAAGTGAGTTGCTATTCCTCCTCTTCTCTCTTAATAACCAACAGCTTATCGACTCTTCCACGGTCCATATCCACTACTTCGAACTGAAGGTTTTTGTAAGTGAATATATCTCCGGCTTTGGGAATACGTCCTATCAGGAACATAGCCAATCCGCCTAAAGTTGTAAAGTCTTCCGATTCGATATCATCATAAGAGAGTATTCCCATCTCTTCCATAAAATCTCCGATATTCATTGAAGCCTCTACCAACAAGGAGCCGTCCTGTCGGCGAACGATTTCCTCTTCTTCCGTATCGTCCTCTTCCAGAATGTCTCCAAAGATACTTTCGGTCAAGTCATGCAGGGTAATGATTCCCTCTGTGCTGCCATACTCGTTTACAACAACTCCGAACTTATTTTTGTTCTTCTTAAATAGCTCTAAAACTTTTTTAGCGTATAAACTTTCGGGTATAAACAAGGCGGGACGTGCGATTTCTCTAAGGTTGAATTCCTGTTCGCTACCTATCATCAGTATGATATCTTTCACAGAAACCACACCTGCTATTTCGTCGGTGTCGTCATCAATCAGGAGGTATTTACTGAAATGCTCGTTGTCGATGATCTGAAGCACTTTCTCTTTGCTGTCAGTCGTATGTAGCACCACCAGATCACGTCGGTGAGTCATCAGTTCGTTGGCACGTTTATCCGAAAAGCGAAAGACATCACGTAGCATTTCGGTTTCTTCTTTGTCAATCACACCCTGCTCCGAGCTTTGGTGAAGAATCATTTTCAGTTCTTCCTGAGTCATCAGGCGTTCTTCGCTTTTCAGACCGATCAGTTTGTTGAGCAGGCGGGTGGAAATGCTGAGCAACCAGACAAAAGGGAATGAAATCTTGGTCAGCAGAATCATGACGGGACTCAGCAAGGTTGCATAGCGCTCGGGATTGCTGAGAGCGATGGATTTGGGTACAAGCTCACCGATAATCAGTGACAGGTAGGTAATGACGATTACGGTTGTGATCATGGCCAGGTCCTTTGCATAGACTTCGGCTCCCGGTATCATGGCAAAGAGCGGAGTCACATCATCGGCAATGGCTACTCCACCGAAAGCACCCGATACGATACCGATCAGCGTGATACCAATCTGAATGGTAGAAAGAAATTTTTCGGGTTCTTCCAATTGTTTCAATACTCCCCGGGCAGATTTGTTCCCTTTGCTGACCAGGGTTTCCAGACGTGCTTTACTTGAGGATACTAAGGCAATCTCGTACATGGCAAAAATGCCATTCAGTACGAGTAAAAGAATAATTACTAAGAATTCCATATAAGTTTGAATAGTTTCATGACCGCAAATTACACCAAAGTACGGACTCACGCAAAAACTATCGGAATTATTAATGAATTTTTTCAAAAAGACCGAGGCCGGACCTCATATATTGGGATCCGGCCTCGGTTAAACTCAGTTTTGTGGTTCTCGAACTTACTTGTTCTTAGTATAGTTGTCTGCTTTTTCTTTGGCGCGTGCTACACGTTTGGCTGTATCGGGGTGTGAAGAGAACATTTTCTGGAATTTAGACTCTTTGGGGGCCTCGGCTGAGAGTTCCAGTAGTTTGTTCAGAGCATTGTACATTGCATACGGATCAATGTTATGTTTGATGCTGAATTCGAAACCATAATCATCGGCTTCGCTCTCTTGCTTCTGAGAATATTGGGCACCGGCTAATGCTTCTGCCATAGCTCCCAGTTCCGAATCAGTCAGTTTGGAAACGGTAGAGCTGGCTGCTCCTGCAGCATTCTTTACTGCCGAACGAAGATATGCACTCTTCATGGCATCTTTAGAGTCTGTATGAATCACGTGACCGATCTCATGTCCGACAACTGCCATCACTTCATCGTCCGTCATAATATCCATCAATCCGGCACAGATGCGGACACTGCCGTCACCACAGGCAAAAGCATTCACGTCGACAACCTCATATACTCCGAAATTCACTTTCAGTCCGTCTACTTCTTTGATATGTCCGGTCAGTTTTTCCAGGCGTTTGCCGTATTCGCTGTCGGCTGCGGTCAGCGGATTGTGGGTGTCCATCCATTGCATGTATTCTTTGCTCATGGCTGCGATGTCCGAGTCGGACAAGGTGATGGCTTTCGCTGCGTCGCTACCGGCTTGTACCACTTTGCCTACATTGATTTTCTTTCCACCGATTTTGAACTGTGCGGATGCTGTCGTGAAGCACATTCCGCATAAAAGTGCCGCAATAAAAACAATTCTTTTTTTCATTTTGTGAGTTTTTATAGTTAATAATATAGTTGTTTCGAGATTTAATATTCAAATGTGATACCCAAGGTTGGCATTAATGTTCCGCTTTTCTGGGTTATGTATTTCATTTTGTAGCGCTGTTCTGCCATGGGGGCGGATGGATTTTCGATAACGCCTGTACTCATCAGGATATCCGGTTGCTTGAATTTGCTGTTTGTCACATTCTGCAAATCGATGTAGAATCCCAACATACAGCGTTTCAGATAAAATGTTTTGTCCACTCGTACATCCAGTTGGCCGAAGGCGGGCAAGCGTCCGGTATTGTACTTTGTGTAGTCATAGTATGGACGTCCCTGTGCATTCCATGCCGTAACAAGAGATGATTTTTCCACATCATAAGGGGTATAGGGTGCTCCTCCTATACAGCTGATTTTCATGCCCAGGCTCCAGTTGTGTGGAAAGTTATAAGTTCCACTCATATTGAAAATGTACCGGTTGTCCCAAGCGGAAGCGATGTACTCCGATTGTTTGTTGTTGCGGTATTCGCTTTTGAACAGGGTGAACGAGGATGCCAGATTCAGTTTTTTAGCTATCAGCCATTTCATTAATATTTCTATGCCGTATGCACGTCCTTGGGCGGTAGAGGACAAGGCTTCGTTTCCGATGACTCCGTAGTCATTGCCTTTGCAAGCCAGGGGGATGCCGTCTGCGATGGAGAACGGTATTTTATCATATTGTTTGTAAAAACCTTCGGCAGACAGTTCGAATGTATTTCCCGGATGCCAACTCAGGCCGAGACTTTCTTGACTGACGCTCATGTAACGGAGGTATTTGTTGACCCATGCTCCATTGTTATCTTTAAATCCCAATCCGGTATAAGGCGGGAGCTGATAATATAGTCCTGCATTTCCACTTAAATATAATCCGTCTGTCAGCCGGTATGATAGTGACAGGCGGGGTGAGAGTTGGTCGCCCATCCCTTTCATGCCGGAAGAAAAGTTGTTGGCATCGGTCCGTACGCCGAGTGAGGCAGTGAATCGTTCATCGGTAGTTGCATAGTTGATGGTTCCGAATATGCCCCAACGCCACATACCCAGATATGTGTGATAATCAAACGTCCTGCCTTCATCAATATACACTCGTTGAAAGGTGGTGTTGGTGTATTGGGAATAATCCAGATTGGCTCCGAAATTAATTTTCCAATTACCGAAAGTCGAGGTGTTCTCTATCCGGAATTTGGTCTCCTGTTCCACTGAGCGCAACTTCAGGGATAAGTTGTCCGCACTGCTTTCGTCATTATTCAGATATTTGGTATTGCGGTTGTTCAGGTAACTGTGGCTGACGACTACAGACTGTACATGTATGCCTGCATAGTGACGGTATACGGCTCCCAGTGTAAAAGTCTCCTGCTGTATCTTGGGCAGGTAACTCAATATGTATTCCGCTTTTTCTCCATCCAGCTTGGTATTCAGTTTCATGTTATCGATTCCTCCGAGCCCGAGTATTGTCAACTCGTTGTTGGCATTGAAGCGAGTTTTCAGTTTAAATTGTGCGTCGGTGAAAGTTGGCAGGAAAGGTAACCCCAACATGTCAAATAAAAACTGGAGGTATGACTGACGCACCGAAACCAGATAAGATGTCTTCTTTCCTATATGTCCGTTCGATGCTAACGAGACTTCCGAGGCTCCTAAAGTTGCTTTTAATGAATTGCGTTCCATATCTCCGTCCCGAAGCTTAAAGTCGAGTACCGAACTCATGGCATTCCCTCTGTCGGTCGGAAAAGCTCCCGTATAGAAATTGACTTCACGAATCAAGTCTGCGTTGATGATGCCCACCGGACCTCCCGAGGCCCCTTGAGTGCTGAAATGATTAATATTGGGAATTTCTACTCCATCCAGATAGAAACGGTTTTCGGAAGGAGATCCTCCGCGTACGATCAGGTCATTTCGATATCCGGCAGGGGAGAAGGCAACGCCCGGATAAGATTGGACAATACGTGAGATATCCCGGTTGGCTCCGGGGCTTTTCTCGATTTCCTGCAATCCGATGATACGTAGCCCTACAGGACTCTCCGGGTCTCTTCGGAAAGGAGAAGCAGTAACCGTGACTCCTTCTAATTCGGTCAGGTTTTCTTCTGTTTCTATTTGGATGGTGAGATCTTTAGTAGAGACGATATATTCGGGGGTGAGTATGGTTTTGTATCCTACAGCAGACGCCTGCAGACGATAAATGCCCGGAGGGACTTCTCCGATGTTGAAGTGCCCTTCGGCATCTGTCACTCCTCCGCGTCCCAGCCCTAAGACCAGTACATTGATAAATTCCAGCGGTTGACGACTGGCTTTGTCAATCACAGTTCCCTTTATTCGGTGTGTCGGTTGCGCACTGACTGTGGTGAGCAGGCCGAGTAACAACAGGAGCAAAACATTTTTCTTCATTGGCCCGGTTCGATATACTTTGTGAATTCTGTGCAAAGTTATATAAAAATGGTTTCGTCTCTCGTTTTTATCTGCTATTTTTGTGGGAAAGTTTTAAATAGAAAAGATGAAAACCGTAAAACTGATTACTTGCGATGATGCCTTTCAAGCTCATATTATACAGGGAGCACTTGCTAATGAAGGTATTGATTCTCTATTACATAATGAAAATATGTCGACCTTGTTGCGGGGTTTTGTCCATGACATCTCAGGAGTGGATGTCTTGGTGGCGGATTGCGATTATGAAGCAGCCATGCAGTTGCTGAGGCAGAATCAGATGATACCCGAAGAACAGAAGTTTTGTCCTTTCTGCGGTTCGGACCGGATTAAGTTTGTTCTTAAAAAGGAGCATCGTGTGAGGGCTGTCAGCGCTGCCATTGTTTCTATGCTGGCTACTGTCCCGCCCGGAGGCAATCATTGGGAATATATCTGCGACCATTGTGGGAAAGCTTTCGAAAAGCCGGTTACGGAATTCAACCCTTCTGCTTTGGAAGAGAAAGATTGAAAAGACAAACTCTAAAAAACATAGATTAAAAATGAAAAGAAGAAATTTATTTTTGGCTTGTCTGCTTTTATTTGTATTGCCGCTTAGTGCCGCAAGGGTAGATACGCTGATGGTGAAGAGTCCCTCTATGAATAAGGAGGTGCAGGTGTTGGTAGTGACCCCTGATGTTGCTTTGGGAAAAAATGCAGCGGCTTGTCCGGTACTTTACTTGTTGCATGGGTATGGCGGTCATGCTAAGACCTGGATTCAGATAAAACCGAACTTGCCGGAAATAGCAGATGAAAAAGGGATCATTTTTGTGTGTCCCGATGGCAAAGACAGTTGGTACTGGGACAGCCCCAAGAATCCGGCGTACCGATATGAAACGTTTGTTTCTTCAGAGTTAGTGAACTACATTGACCGTAATTATAAAACGATTGCTGATCGGAAGGGACGTGCCATTACCGGTCTCAGCATGGGAGGACATGGGGCAATGTGGTTAGGTATTCGCCATAAAGACGTGTTTGGAGCGGCAGGAAGCACCAGCGGAGGTGTCGATATCCGTCCTTTCCCCAAAAACTGGAGCATGAACAAGCAGTTGGGTGAACTGGCCTCAAATAAAAGAATATGGGATGAACATACGGTAGTCAATCAACTCGACAAGATTCAGAATGGTGATCTTGCTTTAATTATAGATTGCGGTGAGGATGATTTTTTTCTGAATGTGAACAAAGACTTTCACGATCGGTTGTTGGGCCGCAAGATAGATCATGATTTTATTACCCGTCCCGGTGAACACAATGGAAAATACTGGAATAATTCCATTGATTATCAGATTCTTTTCTTCAGCAAGTTCTTTGCCGGAGAGTAAAGAGCGAGTGATAAGGGGCATCATGGGATTATACGTCCCGTTCCTCCCTCGGCGTATGGAATCCGGAGAGGTGCCGGTGAGTCCGGGGAGGAATTGTTTGTAAGGAAAATGCCAATATATGTAATGCCCCATAACAATATATGTAATCGAAATAACATATATTGTTATGGGGCATTACATTACTACTTCGTGGAGGCAGGATTGAAGTCGTTCCCCTTATTCGATGGTGATGCCGATGGTTCTCGTGTCTGTTTTTGTTTCATCGTATGCATTACCGTTTATGTCGATCACAGTACCTGTAGAAGTGGTCTTAGCGATGATTCCGGTTGGCTTTTCGTTTTCATCCAGTTCATAAGTGTATTTTGTATACTCCTCTTTGTTTTCTTTCGGAGTGTTGCCGATAATCAGGTGTTTGGACTGACGGCCCAACAGTCCGGCATAAATAGCGTCGTTGTGGAAAGACAGGGGGTAAGTTTCGCAAACTTGCAGGCAAGGGAGCTGATACAGGTTCTCCGTATTTCCCGCCTGATAATTGGTTTGCAAGCCATTGGCAATGATATGGCTTAAATTCCCGTTGTCGTCGTATGCCAACTCTACGGAAGAATAAGGCGTACTGTTTATTTCTTCATCGATCCGGGTAAGATATTCACCGGAATAGGTGAAGGTGTACTTTCTGACTTGGTCGGACAATTTGTAAGTACATTCGGTGGCATATCCCGCACTTCCTAAGATATAAATGGCGGTATTTCCGTTTTCATCTGCCAATGTCACTTCGTTACCGGAGTAGGAGAGAGTCGTTTCGTGGGTCAGGCTCTGCCCGTAGAACTCCTGTAATGTGGTATGGGTCGTTAGTTTATTGTTATCGTATACATAAGTATCGGTGCGTAATACGTCGCCTCCGTCACTGTGCAGATTCTCTTTCAGGATCATCAGGCTGAAATCGGGGGCCGGAGGAAATTCCCGTTCTTCCTTATCATCGGTACATGCCGAGGTAGCTATGACAGAAAATGATAAAAAGAAACAGTATAGAAGTTTATTCATATCAATAATGTTTTATTTGCCTGCAAATGTAGTTAATAACCTGCTCTATCTACCACGATTGTGGTATAAAAATGCCTTCAATGTGCGATTTCTTTCCATACCGGATTCCTCTATCTTTGCCACATATAAAGATTGGACACTGACAATGAACTCTAAATATAGATAGCAAATGGAAACGAAAAAATTACATTTTGAGACTTTACAACTCCATGTTGGACAGGAGACTCCCGACCCGGCAACCGATGCGCGTGCCGTACCTATTTATCAGACAACTTCCTATGTGTTCCGGGATTCGGCCCATGCCGCCGCACGATTTGGATTGCAAGACCCTGGGAATATTTATGGACGACTGACCAATTCCACTCAGGGAGTATTGGAGGAACGCATCGCAGCACTTGAAGGGGGAGTAGGTGGTCTTGCCGTGGCTTCCGGAGCTGCTGCTGTGACCTATGCTATCGAGAATATCACCCGTTCCGGTGATCATATTGTGGCTGCCAAGACCATTTATGGGGGCACATATAACTTGCTGGCGCATACTCTGCCTGCTTATGGAGTAACGACCACTTTTGTAGATCCGTCCGATCTTTTTAATTTCGAACGGGCGATTCGTGAAAATACAAAGGCGATATTCATTGAAACTCTGGGAAACCCCAATTCCAATATTATCGATATGGATGCCGTAGCTGCCATTGCCCATAAATATCGGATTCCGCTGATCGTGGATAATACTTTCGGTACGCCTTACCTTATCCGTCCCATTGAGCACGGGGCAGACATTGTGGTACATTCTGCCACAAAATTCATTGGCGGACACGGCAGTTCGTTGGGAGGAGTTATTGTCGATTCCGGTAAATTTGACTGGGTTGCTTCCGGTAAATTCCCGCAACTGACCGAGCCGGATGCAAGTTATCATGGGGTACGGTTTGTCGATGCTGCCGGGGCTGCTGCCTACATTGTCCGTATACGTGCCGTGTTGCTGCGCGATACGGGTGCTGCCATCAGCCCGTTCAATGCTTTTATCTTGCTGCAAGGGTTGGAGACTTTGTCTTTGCGTGTAGAACGGCATGTGGCCAATGCTTTGAAGGTTATTGATTTTCTGGTGAACCATCCGAAGGTAGCGGCTGTTAATCATCCATCATTGCCCGGTCATCCGGATCATGCCATCTATCAACGTTATTTTCCTGGCGGGGCAGGTTCTATCTTCACTTTCGAGGTAAAGGGAGGAACGGAGGAAGCGCAGAAGTTTATCGATAGTCTGCAGATATTCTCTTTGCTGGCCAATGTGGCCGATGTGAAGTCGCTGGTGATTCATCCGGCCACTACCACACACTCGCAGTTGAATGCGCAGGAGCTGGAGGAACAGGGGATTAAACCTGGAACGGTCAGACTTTCGATAGGTACGGAGCATATTGAGGACATTATTGATGACTTACGTCAGGCATTAGAGAAAATTTAAAAAAATGGATATAGCAGCATTATTATCGGGAGGAGTGGACAGTTCGGTTGTTGTACATCTGCTTTGTGAGCAGGGCTACAAGCCTACACTGTTTTACATCAAAATAGGTATGGATGGGGCGGAATACATGGACTGTTCTGCCGAAGAGGATATAGAACTGTCTACTGCCATAGCCCGGCGCTACGGTTTGGCACTGGAGGTTGTCGATTTACATCGGGAATACTGGGATAATGTGGCTGCTTATGCCATAGAAAAGATACGGAAGGGGCAGACTCCGAATCCGGATGTGATGTGTAACAAGCTGATTAAGTTTGGCTGTTTCGAGCAGCAGGTCGGAAAAGATTTCGATCTTACGGCAACCGGACATTATGCTACGACCTTGCAACTAGGCGGGAAAACCTGGCTGGGTACAGCCAAGGACCCGATAAAAGATCAGACTGATTTCCTGGCCCAGATTGACTATTTGCAGGTTTCGAAATTGTTGTTTCCGATAGGTGGGCTGATGAAGCATGAAGTGCGTGAGATAGCGTTGCAGGCCGGATTGCCCAGTGCCCGTCGGAAGGATAGTCAGGGAATTTGCTTTTTGGGCAAGATAAATTATAACGATTTTGTCCGTCGCTTTCTGGGAGAAAAAGAGGGGGCGGTGATCGAATTTGAAACAGGTAAGAAGATTGGTACTCATCGCGGCTATTGGTTTCATACCATTGGCCAGCGAAAAGGATTGGGATTGGGAGGAGGACCCTGGTTCGTTGTGAAGAAGGATATTCAGGATAACATTATTTACGTCTCCCACGGTTATGATGCCGAGCAGCAGTATGGTTATGAATTCAGGATGAAAGACTTCAATTTTATTACAGATAACCCGTGGGAAGGCTCGACAGGCGAGGAGGAAGTAACATTTAAGATCCGGCATACACCTGAGTTTATCAAAGGCCGTTTGCTACATGACGAAGAGGGATACCGGATTATTTCTTCCGAAAAATTACAGGGAATTGCACCGGGACAGTTTGGCGTGATTTATGACGCCGAATCCCGGGTTTGTTTCGGGAGTGGAGAAATAGGATAAGAATATAACGAAAGCTCCTTCAGATGACACCGGTTTGTACAGAGATGCGGCTTAATAATCGGTCGCTGCTCGAGGTCTGTATGAATCGGTGTATTTGGGTTGATTTTCGGTACGCTCTTCTGCTTTAGATATAATATTCCGCCAGATCCACAATGCCTGCCCGCATGGCATATTTGGTAGCCTCGTGCACATTGTTCACTCCCAGTTTGCGGAATATATTTTTTCGGTGACTGTTGATGGTATGAAAACTCAGATGCTTCTCTGCCGCTATCTCTTTGGTCGTTTTGCCGGAAGCTATTTCTTTTAAGATTATTTTTTCCGTCGGTGTGAGCAGACGGTCTTCCTGCGGTACGAAAGTGTGCACGGCTGAAGCAGTGTTTACATTTCCACTTCCCGATAATAACAGATTGCTTACATGATTGCAGATAAAGCGCTCTTTTCGTGATGCGCATTGCAGGGCCGACATTATCTCTTCTTTGGAGTTGTCTTTCAGCACGACTCCGAAAGCATTGCTGCTGAACAATACCTGCCTCAGAAATCCGATGCTCAATTCATCCGAAAACAATAACCAGTCTGATTCTTTGAATCGTTCCTGAAGGATGATCAATTCATCTGCACCGGAAAAATCAAATAGTGTATAGTCTAAAATAACCACCGCTTGCGGATGAATGCGCAACAACTGGACCAACTCCATCTTATTGTCGGCTTCCAGCAACAAGCTTACCTCTTTTTGCTTGCTTAACAGAAACATCATTCCTGCTTTCGTGATGTCCTGATTATCTGCGATGATATATTCTCTCATAATCTGTCCATAAAAAAACTCCGTTGCAAATGTACACTTTTTGTGCGATTTGCAGCGGAGTTATGTGAATTAGTTACGAGCTTAAATAGAGTCTCGTCACTCTTATTACCATGAACGGCCTTTAAATACATCCGACTGGTTCAGCGGAACAAGGTTGCCGCTCAACGTTAATGTATTGGAGTTGAAGTTCGGATTAATGGTCACAGTGGCGTTGTTGCCTCCGTTTGTCAATGTGATAAAGACTTGTGCCGAGATACCGATACCTTGTACGCTGAAGTTGCAGTTCACATTGCCTCGTTTGTCGGTAGTCACTTTTACATCCGAAGTGGTTCCGTCCACTGTTACACCGCCAATTCCGTTAGGGCCGGGATACGGAGTATTGAACGCTACCTGTACGGTTGCTCTCTGTCCGTTCAACATTACAAAGTTAGTGTTGGACGATACGAAAGCTGTCTGGCCGCGTTTGAAGATTACCTGATCGGCTTCCAGTACAAACTGTTTGTCTTTGATAGCCTGTACGGCTTGCTGATAGGCCACTTGGTCGGCAGCTTGTTCCTCAGCTTTCAGTCTGGCTCTTTCTGCGTCTCTTTGTGCTTTACGGTCAGCGCGGCGTATGTCTCTTTGTGACTCTTGTGCATACATTAAAGTCGATGCACTTACTAATACTAATGCTACTAATGCAATAAACTTTTTCATAACTTTTTTTTGTTTAGGTTTAAAACTGTTGTTCGTTTATTCCAAGAACAACTCCCTTTTCAGATTGTTCACTTGCGTCTCACAATTTTATATCCGATGGCAGCAATCGTAATGCTCATTAACGGACTGATAATGTTGAAGAAGCAATAGGGAAGATAAACCAGTGTAGGAACACTCAGTATCGTAGCTTGCGTCATTCCGCAGGTGTTCCATGGTATTAATACGGAGGTCACTGTAACAGAATCTTCCGTGGTTCGACTGAGCAAACAGCTTTCATAACCTTTCTTTTCATAAATATCCCGGAACATGTTTCCGGTCAGGATAATGCTAATATACTGATCGGCTGTGGCGAGGTTCAGGAAAATACCAGAGCAAACCGTAGAGGCCACCATGCTGACTGTATTTTTCATGAAGCGGACAAATACGGAAGTGATACTTCCTAACATGCCGCCGGCAGTCATAGCCCCGCCGAAACACATCGCACAGATAATAAGCCATACCGTATTCATCATGCCTGCCATACCCCGGGTAGCCACCAGTTCGGTGAGTGCTTCATTGCTTGTCTGTAGACTGGTCCCTCCATAAAGAGTCATCATCAGTCCTTTGAAGATGGACTGTGTGCCTTCGGAATTTTGCAAACCGGATATTTCCTGTAACAGGTCGGGTTGGAAGAATACGGCGAATGCCCCTGCCAGTGCCGCCGACAGAAATAAGGTGATGACGGAAGGTACCCGCCGAGCAATCAGTACACCTGTAACTACCGGTACAATCAGCAGCCATGGTGTAATGTGGAACTTTCCTGCCAGTGCGGCCGAGAATTCGGCTATATGTTCTGTGCTTCCGGCATTGTGTGACAATCCGGCTACTGTAAAGATAACCAAGGTAATGATTAGTGAAGGTACGGTAGTTATCAACATATAGCGGATATGTCTGAAGAGGGGAGTATCGGTAACTGAGGCTGCTAATATTGTCGTATCCGATAATGGAGAGATTTTATCTCCGAAGTATGCGCCCGAAATAATGGCTCCGGCTATCCAGCCTTCTTCGAATCCCTGTGCCTTGCCAATGCCCATTAAAGCGATTCCGATGGTAGCAATCGTAGTCCAGGAGCTTCCGGTCATAACCGATACCAAGGCACAGATAATGCAGGTAGAGGTCAGGAAAAAACTGGGATGTATGATTTGCACTCCGTAATAAATCAATGTGGGGACCACACCGCTTATCATCCATGCACCGCTCAATGCGCCGATAATCAGCAGAATGATTAGGGCGGTAGATACGCCTGTAATGTTGTTTGTGATGGCCAGTTCAAAGTCTTTCCAGCCTATTTTGTAGAATCCCATACCGATCAGTATGCAAACGGCTGTTGTAGTCAGCAGGGACACTTGGCTACCTCCGCTGAGTGCATCGCTGCCAAAGGTACGTATGGTGGCAAATAGCATGATAACCAATACGACCAGAGGGATCAGAGAAACAAGAGGTGAGGGGGCTTTTTTCATGATTCTTCTTTTCCTTTTTTATGTTTAAGCGTCTATTCCTGTAAATGTTTTCAGTGCATAGCCTATCAGAAAGCTAATGCCGGCTACGCTGAAACTAAGTACTGCCATCTCGGTGAATCTTTTGCGGAAACTTTCTCCGCGTGCTACCGAATAGTAATAATTAAATAATGCAATGATTACCAAAGCCATGGCCAGCATTACTCCCAAAGCTATCAGTACGTTTTCGATCAATATGAAGGGAGCAACCAGCGCCACTACCGTGATGATATAAGCAATACCCGTATAGATGGCGGCCTTTATGGGATGTTTCGTTTCTCCTCCTTCCGATTTGGTCGAGAGATATTCGGAAGAAGCCATTGATAAAGCTGCGGCAATCCCCGTGATGCTTCCCGTCAGGGCTATCAGCCTGGAGTCACTCAAGGCCAGAGTGAATCCCGCCAATGCCCCGGTAAATTCCACCAAAGCATCATTCAGACCGAGCACTACCGAACCCATATATTCAAGTCGTTCTTCATTGATTAGCCCGATTAATTTCTGTTCATGAACTTCTTCTTCATTGGCCAATTGCCGGAGGTCCGGATAATCTGTATATTTGGCATAATCATGATGTGCATTCTCTTCACTTGACTCCATCAGTTTAATGGCAAATGTAATACCCAGGATTCTTGCCAGCCAGTAATATTTGGCTATACGCAACTTGTCTGGTGCAACGTCGGTTTCCGTATATTTCTTCAGTGTGGCATAGTGCGCTTTTTCTTCTGCTGAGATCAGACGTAATACTTTGCGGTTCGATTCGTCTTTTTCAATAGAGGCCAGTCGTTCGTATACGATACTTTCGGTTTTCTCATTTCGTTGGAAACGGATAAACTCTTCCTTCACTTCTTTCTTCAAGTCCATCTTCATCACTTTTAATTTTGCAAAGATACAATAAATGGCGCAAATGTCATTTATTTCATGAAGTTGAGTCGGGATATTTAAAAGTTCTTTAGCCACATTAAGAATAGGCAATGCTCCTTTTTTCTGAGAGCCTGTTGATTTCAGCCGTTCAGAAATACGTGGTAATTGGCGGTATGGAGTTTAATAACTGTCCGGAAATACTAACTGATATTTGAGCTTTCTCTATAGGGAGGGTAGTTTATGGGGTATTAGGTCTTTTATTCCCTTCGGCTTTCCCTGCTGTTCTGGGGGCGACCTCTGTGAAAAACGAGCGGAGAGAGCTCTTGCATGGGTACTAAGTATGTGGTCTTCTGCGCCACCAGTAGCGTATAAATAATGTGCCTGTGAACATAAGTGCCAGTGAGAGTCCGGTGTAAAATACCGAAATGAAAGTGTCGGGCAACAGGTGTAATGTCCGGATGGTGATTCCCATTGCTATCATGAAACACATGACGATCCATCCCTTTGCATCGAAGAAAGAAAAGGGGCAATTTTTCTCTTTTTTCTTTTGCTCAATCCGGCGAGTGTGTTTGTAGTAGAGCTTTCGGAAGACAAGGACAAAAAAGAGCAGGAAAACAACTGTGGCTTCGCCTACCTTAAAAAGCCAATATTGTGAGTCATTAAGCCAGGTGACAATACCAATCCGGAGAATATTGGCTCCCGCCACTATCCAGACGATGCCGGCTGTGATTAATAACACTTGTCTGTTTACTCCGTACTTCATGATTTATATAACAACTTTTGTTACTATTCGGATTATCGTTTTGAAAAAAAAGTAATCAGCAGTGAGCCGGTAGTCAAGGCTACTCCTGTGCCTATGACTCCATGCCAACCGAATGCCTGCCAGAAAGTTCCTGCCAGAAATGTCCCGGTGGAGGCTCCTATGAAGTAAGTTGTCATAAAAATAGTATTAATGCGGTTCGAAGCACTCGGACAGAGTTCGAAGATACGGGTTTGATTGCTCAATTGGATACATTGCATGCCGATATCGATGATGATGATACCGGCAACGATTCCCCAATAGGAGTTCTCTCCGATAAAGAGAAGTAACCAAGCTGATAAGATCAGTCCGCATCCGATGAAATTGAATCGTCTGACTCCCACTTTCCGTACATACTTACCTACAAGAGAGGCTGATAAGGCGCCGGCAATGCCGCACAATCCTAACATACCGATGATGTGGCTGTCAGCGTAGAAGGGGGCACTTCCCATTTTAAATGCCAGACATGACCACATGGCCAGAAATGAACCGAAAGCAAGTGCGGCGCGGACTGAAAAGATGCGGAGCTCGGGATACTGCTTCAGCAGTGAAAGCAAAGACTTCATTAAGTCGCTGTATTTGCCCTGAAAGTTCGGGCGTATGTCCGGTAATACCCGCATGACTACCATACCACATATCAACATCATGCCGGCAGCGATGTAATACATCTCACGCCAACCAAACAGTTCTCCTATAAACCCGCTGACTACACGTGAGGCCAAAATGCCGGTCAGTAGTCCCGATACGACGATTCCTACATTTCTCCCTTTGTTTTCCGGACGTGAGAATTGGGAAGCTATCGGGATGAATATCTGTGGCATCACCGAACAGATGCCGGTGAGGAGCGAGGCACACAGGATGACGTGGATGTTGGGGGCCATCGCGATCACCAGCAACGAAACGATTAATATGGAGAAGCTGGTGAGAATGATCCGCTTTCGCTGATATAAATCGCCTAAGGGGACGATAAACAATAGTCCGAGGGCATATCCGATCTGCGTTACCATGGCAATCAGGTTTGTTTCGAACTCCGAAACACCCAATTCATGGCGGATCATATTCAGTAAAGGCTGGTTATAGTACAGATTGGCTACCGATATACCTGCAACAATAGCAAGTGTCCAAAGAATCGAAGCCGGTAGTCCGCCGTTTTCTTTCAAAATCTGTTTCATGGCACAAAGTTATCATTTTAGAGGCTATTCCACAAAGAACGTTGTCGAAATTGTATTTCCCTCGTCATCCACTGCCGTCAGGGAGTGTTTGCCGGGGGACGGACGGAGAGAAAGTTTGTGGAAGTCCTGCGTTTGCGTCAGGTATGTCTCGTCCAGATGCCAGTAGATGGTTGTATTCGGATGACTGTGAACCAGTTCGACAGTCAACTGCCCTTTGCTGCCATCCATCTGTTTGGGCAGATGGATACGGGCTCCCATTGGCGGATAAATAAATTGCATCGGTTGGAATCGGTCTTCTCCACATCCTGATTTAAAGGGAGGGAGAGGACGATATTCCGGGTGATGTTGCTTATAATACCATTCCCATACGGGAGGAAGGGTAAACCAGTTACGGCGGACAACCGGTTCGCTATTGGCACAATTCTCGTATATTCGGAACCGTTCATTTGCCGATAAGGTGACCGGGTGATGATAAGGGCAAGCTTCTGTTTTGAGACCTGCCGGAAGGATCAGCAAAGTATCTGTTTCTTCACAGAATCGTCCTTTCAGATGGCCGGACTGCCGACAAATTTCTGCTTCAACCAGTTCGCCCTGAGGACGTTCGAACCAGGGAGAAGAAGGGAGCAGGTTGAATACATCGAACAGGACAGGGCCTGCCGTACGGGCACCAACCAACCCGGGTTTTCCCTCACCCGTAGCATTCCCTACCCATACACCCACTGCATATTTAGGAGTTACACCCACTGCCCAGGCATCCCGGAAACCATAACTGGTACCGGTTTTCCAGGCAATGGTTTGCATGGAAGGAATGGTACGCCAGTCTATTTCTTCCGGTCGGTTCACTTCTTTTATTGCATCAAAAGTCTGCCAGACGGCTCCGGATTGAAACGATGGGCGATGAACGGAGATGGAATCCGACAGGAGGAGTGTACACGGGAATTGAGGTAACCGGTTGAGGCTGCGTCCCATGTTGGCATAGGCCGAAGTGATATCCCATAACGTGGCTTCTGCACCTCCCAGAATCAGAGAAAGTCCGTAATGGCTTGAAGGACGGTTCAGGGTAGTCAGTCCGATTTGTTTCAGGAAACTGTGGAACTTAGGTACCCCGTAACGTTGCAGCATTGTTACCGAAGGTATGTTAAGAGAGCGTGCAATGGCTTCCGAGGCCGGTACGGCTCCTTCAAATTGCAGATTAAAATTTTGTGGAGTGAACCCATTGATGTTGACGGGAATGTCCGGCAACAAAGTATTTGGGAGAATTTCTCCTTCTTGTAGCATGGCATAATAAAGAAAAGGCTTGAGAATGCTGCCGGTGCTCCGTGGCGACCGGATGACATCTACTTGGTTGCCGCTCTGCTCTTTGTCGAAATGTACATTGCCACAATAGGCTATCGCCTGATTCGTCCGGATGTCAATCACAAGAATCGCCAGATTACGGATGTCACTCCGTTTGAATTCACTGTTCCATCGTTCTACCAAACTTTCAATTTGAGTCTGTATACCTCTGTCGATGGTCGATACGGAGTATTTTCCATTTCGGGTTTGATAGAAATAGTCTGTCAGGTGAGGCGCTATGTGTGGAAGAGGTAAAGGTTCCTGCGGAAGTGGTTCACTGATGGCCAGTTCATATGTCGAAGTATCCAAAATTCCTTTTTTATGCAGGTGTGTCAATAGTCGGTTCCGTTTATCGAGGAGTGCTTGCCGACTTTTCGAAAGATGGATCATGGCGGGTGAGTTGGGGAGTACAGCCAACATGGCCGATTCTGCCCATGATAGTTCTTCAGCCGAATGTCCGAAGTATCGCCAGGCGGCCGCATCCAGTCCTACTACGTTTCCTCCGAAGGGGGCATGTGAAATGTAAAGTGACAGTATCTCTTTCTTAGATTTACGAAATTCCAAACGGGTGGCCCATACCATTTCAATCAGCTTTTCCTTGAATGTACGCGGCTTGTTCCGAGCCAACCGAATGGTCTGCATGGTAAGGGTACTTCCTCCGCTGACGATACGTTTGTGCTTGAGGTTTTGAACTACGGCTCTGCCTATTGCCAAAGGATTGACTCCCCAATGATGGTAGAACTGGCGATCCTCGAATTCAATCAGGCAAGTGGCAACTTTCTCGGGAATATTGTCGCGCGGGGGAAAACGCCATTGTCCATCCGTGGCGATACGGGCACCGAGAAGTTCACCGTTCCGGTCTGTTACGACGGTAGAATAAGGGGAGGTGAATAATTGGCTGGGAAGGCAAAATATATACAGGACAAGAAGGAGGAAAAGGGCAGGTTTCCACCAACTTTTGATACTTATCTTCCACCCCCTCCCTTGAAAGGAGGGGGGAAGATTGTGTGGCTTAAGAATCTGATTCATCAGTTTTCTTATTCGATGCTTTGTCTGACAACTTTAGTTCTGCCTGCCTGTGTCCTTGCCTGTACATTGGCATCATACATCGCTTCACACTGGATGGCCGGCATGACAAAGTCACCGGAATACGTTGCCTGCAACCGGACGGTAAATGTTTTGGCTTGTCCCTGTTGCAAATTAAAGTAAGTCAGTATCCGGTCATCGCGGATATCCTGATAGCTATAAGGAGCAGAAGTGCTAATCTGTCCTGCCATTCGTTCATTGAAAATCTCCCATCCGGCAGGGATGATGTGTGTTAATGCCAGATTTGTATAATCGGTTGTACCGCTGGTATTGGCAACAGTTACCACTGCCATAAAATCTGTTCCTTGATGCAGAGAATGCGTATCTATCGGTGAACCGTTATTATCAACGTACTTTACACTTATCCGCAGGTTATTGGCTATCGGAGGCAGTGTGTCGTTCAGTAATTGGGTCCGTGTGATCAGGTCTGCATTCAAAGCTCCTTTTCCATTGTTTTTCAGAATTACCTTTCCTTCACGTGATGAAGTGGAAATAGGTGTCTCGTATACTGCTTTTGCTGATTTTACTGCCGGTTGCTGTTTTCCGTTCAGTGTCCAACTGAAATCCAATGTGCCGGACAACTTTTCTGCCAGACGTCCCATTGCCATCAGTGAGAAAGCGGTGGACTGTGTACTGAACCACGTCTCTCTTGTCAGATTATGTGAAACGATTTTAGCTTGTTCCATGGCTTCGCGCTGACGATTCATTAGCAATAGCGTTTCAAGTATCATTGCTTCGTCCCGGTCGGATGAACCATATACATAATTATTCGATGAATAGGGTTCTACAGTCGTTTTTGCACTGAATACCAGTTCGCCGGCTGCTTTTTCTTTACCGTTGAGTGCATAAGCGGCTGCCAAACGCCATTTGGCTTGTTGCGAAAGTGTAGGCAGTTCTTTCATGCGGTTCATTGCTCCATGTTCTGGTGCTCCGGCCATGGCCAATGTATAGAGGCGGAAGGCCTGCTGGAAATCTGCCTGCCAATACCACCAGCTCTGTTCTTGGGCAACGGGTTGCCAGTTTTGGGCTGCTGCCCGTTGGAAACGTTTCCATTTGTTCAGTACATTACTGTTTACTGCATAACCCTTTTCTTGTGCCAGTACCAGGAACATACCGGCATAGGAGGTGATCCACTCGTCTGCCGAGGCATTTCCGGGCCAATAAACGAAACCTCCGTTCGGTAGCTGGCGTCCGTATAGCTGACGGATAGCTTCCTGTACATTGACTTTTATCTTTTCCAATTCTTCGTTGTCTACTGTTTTGAACTGGCTGATAAATAGCAAAGGGAGAGCTTTAGAGGTTAATTGTTCCGTACAGTTGTGCTGATAATTGTAGAGAAAGTCAAAACGGCGGCTGATGTCGACAGACGGAATACGTGAGACTTCGAGCTGTATACTGTTTCCTTCCGAGCCACTGCTTAACTGATAATTGAGTTCTTCGCTCTTTCCGGTTTCCACCCATTGGCTTTCACGCAGGGTGACCACCGGATTCGGATTACGAACCTCTATCTCAATGGTCTCTTTGGTGTTTTGTCCGTTTCCGTTGGCAGTAAGATGAATGGTGGCTTTTCCGGTTTTCGTACCTGTCTTTAACTTGAAAAAGATCAGGCGGTCACCCGTTTGAGTGAAGGTAAGCGTTTGTTGCTTGTTACCTGTCACTTGTATTCCTGCACCGGAAGCTTGTATGGATACGTTGACGTTCTTTACATTGTTTTCCAATGCAAATACGTTGACTGGTACTTCAATCTCTTCATTGGTGCTCAAAACTCGTGGCAATGTTGAAAGAATCATCAAAGGGGTACGTACCGGAACTGTCTTTTCGGCATTTCCGTATGCTCCGTCCTGACCTGCTACTATCATAGCACGGACAGAACCTACATACATGGGTAAAGTGATTTGGTGCGTACGGCTTTTCCCCTTACCGATACTGAAAGGACCGATAAATTTCACAACAGGTTTGAAGCGATTCGCTTTTTGGTCCGATGGCTTCAGTGTCTCGTCACCACCTGTGCTGAACATTGATCCATAGCTTCCTGCCGTGGCTCCTAATACATCGTCGTACATATCCCACGTACGGATTCCCAATGCTTCGCGGGCATAAAAATTATTCCAGGGATCCGGTGTCTTGAAATTGGTCAAGTCTAATAGACCGTCATCTACAATGGCAAGTGTATATGTCATCGGCCTGCCATGCTTCTCGTTTATGGTAAGGTTGAATGCCTGTTCGGGACGAAGTACTTCCGGCATCTTGATTTGCGGTTCAAGAACGGTTTGCTTGTCGGTCACGAATACCGGCATAATGCCGTACATCCGGATAGGAAGATCGTTCACCGTCTGTGCATGGGGCTGTAGCAAGCTGATATGGAGATAAACATTCGGAGCCATTTCAGGGGTTACCTTAAATTGATATTTAGTGTCTTCTTTCCCTGATACCTCGATCCATTCCCGTTGAATTACAGACGAACCGTTTTCGAGCGTAACCAGGGCCCTTCCACCGGCAGATGCCGGTAATATGGCTGTTACGGTTTCTCCCGGTTCGTAAGAGTCTTTGTCAATGGAAAAAGATAACATTTTGATGCCACTCGGGTCACTCTTATTAGAACGCCCTCGCCAGTCAGGCCAGTCCACGTAGATGGTACCTCCTGTAGCATGTCCGCTTTCACGGTCTTTGACGTAAACCAAATAGCGTCCCCAATCCGGATAATTCACTTTGAAACTGAATTGTCCTTTGCCGCCTGTTGTGTTGAGTCTTCCCGTAGCTACGGGGGTGATGGAACTGCTGTTGATGTATGTTTCGAATGATTCGTTGTCGTTTTCCCACCACCAACTCCAACTGATGCGGTATATTTTGTATTCCAGACCGGAACGATTTACCGGCTTTCCGTCGGAGTTGACCGTTACGATATCAAAAATATGCTCTTTGTCTGTTTCGATATATCTGCCTTGTGGCTGGTTCAGATTGATACCCACGTATGACGGGAAAGGAGAGTAGGGAACTGACAGAGTCTGGATACTGGCATCTCCGCCCGGTTCGAATACCTGAGTCGTGATATTGGCACGAAGCATTCCCGGAGCATTCTCAGAGGTCGGAAGTTTCAGCATGAACCCGGTATTACCATTTTCATCCAGGGTACCGTTGAAAATATCGGTTCTTATTGATGTGAATTCTGTTGCCGGATTATTAAAGATGTATGTCTCGTAGTTCTTGAATTGTGTATTGACTTTCGACAGAGACATTTCGACTTTTGCTTTCAGACGCGATGCCGTTGCTCCGGTCAGCCAAGCTGATGAAAGATGTGCTTGTACTTCTTTATCCGCAGCTTTCAGAATCTCTCCGGGCAGTTTCAGGTTTATTTTCAGACGGTTCGGCTTTATGGTCTCTACACGGAGTGATTTGTGGAAAGCGGTACCTCCTACTTTTACATAAGCGTTCCATAATCCGGTGGGATCTTCCGGTTGTGTCGGGACCTTGAATGTATAGAAACCATTCAGCCCATTGGTTGAAATTTGTTTACTGTAAAATTGTCCTCTTGGATTGTAAAGCTCCAAAGTTACGGGATGTTTATCCGGAATACGTTTGTTACGGTCCTCCAGAACAAACGAGATATGCAAGGTGTCTCCTGGTCGCCATACACCTCTTTCACCGTATACAAATCCTTTCAAGCCTTTTTGGATGTCTTTGCCGCCTACATCAAAACGACTGGTAGACTGCTCTTCTCCATCGGCTACTTTTACATAAGCTTTCTGTTTTTCCGATTCTGCCACTACAATAAAAGGTGTTCCTTTCGTTTCTATTATTGCAAAACCTTCCGCATCTGTCAATGCTTCTCCGATAGGCTGTAACTGGAAGTTGTAGACAATGACTTTAGCTTTTTCTACCGGTTTGGTGTCCAGAATATTGCTTACGGCTATCCAAAGTTTGTTCATCGAATTACGTTTTACGATCATACCTATGTTGGAAGCCAGTACGTTACAAGCTGCTATCCGGTCGGACGTCATATAATAGGACGGATGGCAGGGATTATCCCGTTCATCCCATCGATATTGGCTCCAGTCGGCATTTTCATTCCCGCTGAAGTAATAATATGTTTCCGGTTTGTCCCAGACGGCTTCATCTTCTTCCGAAAGGATATCAGATTTGACCTTGGTCAGAGATTCGGTTTCTTCGGAAAATTGCATTTTCGGATTCTCACCACTGCCGCAAGGATAAGCCGAATATTCCTGCTTGAAGGATAGGATAACACGATAAATAGCACCCGGTTCCTGATGAATCAGGCCTGCCAGGTCGATGGAATAGTTTTCCCATTTATGGAGATCTTTTGAAGGATCTTTACCCAAAAACAGTGTCTTTTTATAAACCAGTCTTCCCGATCGTCTTAGTTCGTTGGCCGAGGACAGTGAGTTATTTTGCATAAACATTAGCACATTGTTCTCAAAAATGCGGATAACCCGTAGGTCTACAGCATACAGACTGACAGCCCGGAAAGGAATTACAAGATTTTTTGAATCGGGAATGATGGCACCTGCAGAAGATATTTCGACTTGAGGTTTCAGGTTCAGTTCGCCGAAAGAGATAGAATGGGAACCGCCCAATGCTTTACCTTGATTGTTTTTCACTCCTTCATGTATTTTCAGGGTCAGTTTACTGAGTTGACCGGCTTCAAAATAAACATTTACCTTATTATCCGTAATCTGGAAAATATAGGATGGAATCTCGGGTATTTCGATTAGACCTTTTAAATCCTGAGTATCAGAAACCGGATCAGAGAAGACGATTTGTATCCCGTTCTCAGGCTGACTGATACGTTCGGCGGAAAGGAAACGGAAGCTGTCTTTGGCAGGAATCGTAATGGACTCACTTTGTTCCTTGTCCATTCCGACAGGTTTCCCGTCTGCTGTAATTTTAAGATCGTAATCCTGTTCTTTTCTTTGGATATTACTGATAATGAAACTATATTCTAATGGATTAGATGTGGATCCTATGGTGATTGTAGAGGTGCCGTTAGTGGAAAGTATTTTTTCAACTTGTTCTTTAGTCATTTTATCACTAAAACGGATTTCTCCCTTTACGGTTACCTTATCGGGTGAAGAAGAGGCTATTTCCAATGGAGCGGTATGCAGTGTGAAATTACTTTCTTGTACCCGGAAAGAGAAATCGAAAACTTTCAATTTGCTATCCACTTCGACAAAATTGCCTAGTTGGAACGAGCCTTGATATAACTTGCCCGGCTTTAGTTCTCCTTCTTCCGGAAGAAATTCGATGGTGTTATTACTCACCCAATAAGCTTTGCCTTTTAACGATGGAGTAAAACTGAACGGACAGTCTTTCAGTTCATTGTTAAGGTCTACCATTGGTTGATCTTGAGTCAGTTCGATTCGTATGGGAGAAGATTGAGAAATGACTCCACCTGTATAAGCATTGACATAAGGAGCATATTCCGATGACGGAATAATTTCTTTTGCGCTGCGTGTGCAAGCGAACAGTCCTGCGATAATTACTGTAAGAACACAGGAGAATAGAATTAAAAGATTCTTTTTTCCTTTCATAGCAAATAAGCGTTTAGTTTATTATTATTTTGTCAACCAATGATTTATATTTCTTTACTCTGTACTGAATTTCACTCCAGGCTTTAACCATCTTCCATCTGTCAGTCAAATCGCAGATATTATTACATCTGTATCTCTATCGGAAGTTTACAGGCCAGATCAATCATATATTTTCAAGGTTTATATTCACAAAGATACAATTTATCCTATAAAGAGTTTACTATTTGCACCCTCAAATTTATGCTTCGTATCTTTAGGTTATTCCTCAATAAAATCTGAATGTTCGGAAACAATTCGGACTATTATTACCCGCTTTGTGTTCTCGTTTACCTTAAATCGGTTATCCGTACGTTCTCCTATCAGCCAGGCTATTTGTTCTCCAAAGCATAATACCCATTGCTTTTCTTTTTCACTCAAAGAGAATTTTTTATCCGTCAGGTAGTCACTGACATGTTTTTTACCGGTCATTCCGAAAGGTATAAAAACATCTCCTGGTTTCCACTTGCGTATCTCCCATGTTTTATTTATTTTGTCAGCATCGAAACAAGCCGTGTTTTTATCTTTTGGAATTATAAATTCAGAAGTATAATCGTACTCTTCCATAACTAACCGGAAAGGTGGCTGGGACTCTTCTGTAGTTGTATCTTCTTCGATTAATAACAGGTCACGGTCTTTTATGACTCTCCATCCTTTACCAAGGAAGACTTTTCCTGGTTGTCCGTCGAGCGTTTGCCTTATATTATCTATTTGGGTCGTGTTGAATCCTAGCGGGTGTAATATTTCGAATAAAATGGCTTCGGGTACCGGTTCTTGCAGCAAGGCTTCTATCCGGATGCCTTCGGGGGTCAATATACGTTTACGCGCCTCCCCTATACTTTGATTGTATAAAGTTGCTGCGTCATTCAGATAGTTGGTAGTGCGGATGATACTCTCTTTCACCGACGGATTGATCTCTTTCATCAGGGGCAATAAGTTTAAACGAATCTTATTCCGGGTATATTCATCCAAAAGATTGGTGCTGTCCGTTACGTAATCTTGGTCGATATATTGCAGATAGGCTATTATTTCTTCGCGACTCAGGCAAAGTAAAGGGCGAACAATGTTACCGTTTCGTGGACGAATTCCGAGTAATCCGTTGATACCCGTACCGCGAATCAGGTTCAACAATACGGTTTCTACACTGTCATCTTTATGATGTGCTGTTGCGATAACACTGGCTTCACGTTGTTTCCTAAGCGTTTGGAACCATTCATAACGTAATTCCCGGGCAGCCATTTCAATAGAAATATGTTTTTTTGTGGCGTATTGGGTTGTATCGAAATGTTCTATGTGTAAAAGAACCCCTGATTCATGGCATAATCGGCGCACAAAAGCTTCGTCTCTGTCCGATTCTTTATCCCGCAAATGGAAATTGCAGTGAGCAGCTTCGCAGGTATACCCCATTGATAGCAGGAGACGTAGCAATGCCACAGAGTCGGCCCCTCCGCTTAATGTCACCAATACCTTGTCATTCAGACAAAACAGCTTCTCTTTTTCGATGTATTGTGCTACTCTATTTTGTATCATATTGCAAAGATAATAGTTTTGCTAATAATGATAAGAAATCTTCCTTATTTAAAAACAATCTAAATAATTTGCATGCCCCAAAGTTATGAATTATCTTTGCGGAAAATTTTGAGGTACACACACTATGCGATTGTCCGAATTAAAAACAGGTGAGAAAGGAGTCATTGTAAAAGTTTTGGGACACGGTGGCTTCCGTAAACGAATTGTGGAGATGGGCTTTATCAAAGGTAAAACCGTAGAAGTATTGCTTAATGCTCCATTGAAAGACCCGATCAAATACAAAATAATGGGTTATGAAATCTCTCTGCGACGACAGGAGGCTGATATGATTGAGATTATCAGCGAGCAGGAGGCAAAGTCACAAACACAGGAGGCTGCTTATCATCAGGGGCTTACTGAAGATATCGATGTGAAGGAGGAAGACTTGAAACGGGTTGCTCTTGGAAAGCGACGCACGATTAATGTGGCGTTGGTCGGTAACCCGAATTGCGGTAAAACGTCTCTCTTCAATCTGGCTTCGGGTGCTCACGAACATGTGGGTAATTATAGTGGTGTGACGGTAGATGCTAAAGAAGGGTATTTTGATTTCCAGGGTTATCACTTCAAAATAGTTGATTTGCCGGGTACTTATTCTTTGTCTGCCTATACTCCCGAAGAAATTTATGTGCGCCGTCATATTATCGACGAGACACCTGATGTGATTATCAATGTGGTTGATTCTTCAAATCTGGAGCGTAACCTCTATCTCACTACCCAGCTTATTGATATGAATGTACGTATGGTAGTGGCTCTTAACATGTATGATGAACTGGAAGCCAGTGGTAATACGCTTGACTATCTCCTGTTAGGAAAGTTGTTCGGAGTTCCGATGGTGCCTACTGTCTGTAAAAGGAATATCGGTGTGGACCGTCTTTTTCATGTAGTCATCAACCTTTATGAAGGTGCCGACTTTATTGATAAAAAAGGGCATATACATCCGGAGGTGGCAAAGGAAATTATGGATTGGCACCAGTCCTTACCCAATTTTAAAGACCATGGTGAACATCCGGCTGATTATACCCATGGCAAAGAACCGGTGGGTAAAGTGTTCCGCCATATTCATATCAATCATGGACCCGATTTGGAGAAAGCCATTGATGCAGTGAAAGAGGAGATTTCGAAGAACGAGTTTATCCGTCACAAGTATTCTACTCGTTATCTTGCTATCAAGTTATTGGAGAATGATCCGGAAATAGAACGTTTTATTCATACTCTGCCCAATGCTGTGGAAGTAGAAAAGAAGCGGGATAAAGCAGCCCGTCGCATTCAGGAGACGATGAATGAAGATAGTGAGTCGGCTTTGACTGATGCCAAATATGGTTTTATCAGTGGTGCTCTGAAAGAGACTTTTACCGATAACCACCTGGAGCAGGAACAGACAACCAAGGTGCTCGACTCTATTGTAACCCATCGCATTTGGGGATATCCCATCTTCTTTCTTTTTATGTATCTGATGTTCGAAGGTACCTTTGTGATCGGTGAATATCCGATGATGGGTATCGAATGGCTCGTTGAGGCACTGGGGAATCTGATCAGGGATAATATGTCTGAAGGTCCGCTGAAGGATCTGATGATTGATGGTATTATTGGTGGAGTAGGAGGAGTTATCGTCTTTTTGCCTAATATCCTGATATTATATTTTTGTATTTCTTTGATGGAGGATTCGGGCTATATGGCTCGTGCAGCTTTTATTATGGATAAGATCATGCACAAGATGGGGTTGCATGGCAAGTCGTTCATTCCTTTGATTATGGGTTTCGGTTGTAATGTACCTGCTATTATGGCTTCGCGTACTATTGAAAACCGAAAGAGCCGTTTGATTACCATGCTTGTTAATCCATTGATGTCATGTAGTGCCCGTTTGCCTATCTATTTGTTATTGGTCGGTGCTTTTTTCCCAAAGAATGGTAGCTTGGTCCTATTGGCTATTTATGCTATCGGCATTGCATTGGCAGTTATCATGGCGCGTCTGTTCAGTCGTTTTCTGGTCAAAGGGGATGATACTCCGTTTGTGATGGAGCTCCCTCCTTATCGTATGCCGACCATGAAATCCATCTTCCGCCATACATGGGAGAAAGGTGCGCAATACCTCAAAAAGATGGGAGGAATCATCATGATTGCTTCTATCATTATCTGGTTCTTGGGGTATTATCCCGATCACGATGCTTATCCTACCCAGGCAGAACAGCAGGAAAATTCTTATATTGGTCAAATCGGTCAGGCAGTGGAGCCTGTGCTCAAACCGTTGGGCTTCGACTGGAAGCTGAGTATCGGTTTGCTCTCCGGTGTCGGTGCCAAAGAATTGGTGGTAAGTACACTTGGCGTACTCTATACAAATGATGCCGATGCCGATGTAGTCAGTTTGGCCGAACGAATTCCGATTACACCGCTTGCGGCATTTAGCTATATGCTGTTTGTGTTAATCTACTTCCCGTGCATTGCCACGTTGGTAGCCATCAAGCAGGAATCCGGTAGTTGGAAGTGGGCTATCTTCACGGCAGGATATACCACGGCGTTGGCATGGCTTGTTTCATTTGCCGTCTATCAGATAGGAGGAATGTTTTTATGAATTGGCAGGAATGGGTAGTCGGGCTACTGATTGTATTGTGCGTAGCCCGTATTCTTTATGGTATTTATCTTTTTTTTCGTCGTGTGAAGGAAAATGATAACCCTTGTGCGAGTTGTGCAAGTGGCTGTGAATTAAAGGATATGATGGAAAAGAAGCAGAAGGAGTGCTCGTCCAAGAAAAAGAATACAAAGAAAAATTGTTGCAGATAGTTTGGTAGTTTCAAAATTTGTACTACCTTTGCAACCGCAAACGAGAAACAAGGTTCCTTGGATGAGTGGCTTAGTCAGCGGTCTGCAAAACCGTGTACGGCGGTTCGAATCCGCCAGGAACCTCCAAAAGCAAGAAAGGATTAGAAAGAAAATTTCTAATCCTTCTGTTTTTTAAGTACTTACGTCCTCTGTGGTGGAAGGATTGGAAGAAGAAATTTCATAGTTTTCAGCTTTTGTTTTACAATTGTTTTACAGTAAAACAGCCCAAAATTGTAATGAAAGCTACGATTAAGATTGAGTTGCGCAAGGATTATGCAACCAAAGAAGGCAAACAGATGGTTTGTCTGCGTTACACTGCTTACCGTCGTTCTACTCTAATCAGTATGAACATAGCGGTTTACCCCAAACATTGGAACAAGGTATCGAATACGGTACGTGGTTCTGAACCTCGTTGTTACTACTACAACAAAGGCATCAGTGAAGTATATCAGAAGGCAGACACGATAGTAATGGAGAACTTCTTTACTCCGTTGCCTATCCCTCAATTCTTGGAACGCCTGAAAGATAAGCATCACGGTAATACGGATTTCTATGTTTTCATAGAAAACGAGATTGAGCAGCTAAAACAATCTCGTGCAGCAGGAACGATTTCCAATTATTACAAGCTCATCAATACGATGAAGGAATGGAAGCCTACCCTTTCTTTCAATGAGATTACTCTGGACTTCATTCAGCAGTTCCATAACCATGAACTTGAAGTCGGCAATATTCTTTCTACCGTCTATAAGAAGCACTCTAACTTGAAGTTCCTGATTGGTATTGCTGTTGATAAGGAGAAGCTGGCAAAGAATCCTTATGAGAAGTTTGAAATCAAAAAGAATATCAAGGCACAGAATAACGATGTGCTGACGGAAGAAGAACTTAAAAAGCTGCAAGCTGCCTATGATAAGAAGGATTACAGCAAGGGGAAACAAGAAGTATTGAGAGAGTTTCTGTTTAGCTGCTATACCAGCCTGTCCTTTGCAGAGTTCTCCGTGCTTACCTATTCGGACATCAAACCGATAACGGTCGATTCAGGCGAAACCTACCTTATCCTGTGCAATGAGCGTACTAAAACCAGCGTAACCTATAAAATTCCTATCGTTTCGCCTGTTGTGGTGGCTCTACTTGGGAATGGTGAGCCATGCCAAAAGATTTTTCTGCCTATCTCCAATCAGCCCACTAACCGTTATTTGAAAGATATTATGGCAGATTTGAAGATTGATAAAACAATGACCTTCCATCGAGCACGGCATAGCTTCCGAACGATAGCAGCGAAAAAGGGTATTCGTGATGGGATAGCCGAGCGAATCATGGGACATGCAGAAGGTAACGACATCAAGGATATTTATACTCACCTGCATGATGAAGATATTGTGAAGGAAGTACGAGACAAGTGGGTGGTGTAATCGGGGTGCATTTTCCACACTTTCTGTACTTTGAATATTAATGCGTTGAAAATTAGCAAGATGAAAATGTGGACAGAATACGAGTGGGAGCAAATGAAGCTAGCGAAAAGAAAATGTATTTTTCTTTTCGCTAACACATAAAAATCATTACGTTGTCAGTTGCTTTATTCTCGTACTCTTAGCTACTACTTTAGATTATTCTCGGTTTGATTTAACCAATTGAAAAATAAACGTAAGTTATCGCGTATATTCAAACCTCTCTTTACGTATTCGGAATTTTCCTCTCGCCATTGCCTTGCTGTACAAGATCGTACTTGCTACTTCAAAACTGCAAATATAGATAAACAGTGGGATAACAAAGGTTTATTTCATTTGTTAAATCGTGAATAAATCTTTCTTTTTTATTTCCAAATATACGATTTCATAATTGTCAGAATTGCAATTAAAAACTCGTGCTATCAAATAGTTATTCGGGTTTTTAGTTTCAATAAAATTCCACTCCGAATTTCGCCAAAATATTTCTGTTTTATCAGATTGCCCCTTTTTTGTTGTAGTTGATTTTGCGTCAATATAATATAAAATCTCATTCAAATCTTCTGTAAATATCTCAAAATCATATTCAGGTGTTCCGTAAGAAACTTTTGGATTGTAAGAACTTGTCCAATGTACTCTTTCTTCTCCAAACCTTTCACATAAATCCACATAAACAATTTTTTCTCCTAATTCTCCACTATTAATGTCTGCTCCTGTGTTTGACAAGGCTTGTGAGCCTATAAACATTGCTTGTGATAGATTTTTATTTGCTAATGTTTTTTTTATTTCTATCAATTCTTCGATTGTCAAGTCTTTTGTCAATTCGAGAATTTCTTTTTGAGTATCACTTAATTCAATTGATATGCTGTTACTGCCAAATAGTTGCCATAAATCCTCGAAACTGAAATTATTTCTTTCTGACGCTAACTTGCTTAATATTTCTTTTCTGTCTGCATTTTTGTTTAAATAAATTTCGTTACCGTCGATAACAACATCGCCCTCATTGAAACGATAAAAAACATAATCTTCAAATCTTCTGCTGATTTTTACAAATCTCGGCAGCTCTCCATCAAAAAGATAAATAGAAAACTTATTTTCTCTCCAAGCATTATAATTGTCATTGTCCCATTCCTCTTTTTGTTGTCTAATTGCTTCTAAATCGTAATGCTTTACAATGTTGCAACAATATGACGACGAACAACCTGCATTTCTTCGCTTTATTGCCTCTTCGAAAACATCATACTGCTCTACTGTTGTTAATTGTATGTTTTTTGTTTTCAGATACTCAAAAGAGTTCATTAGGTTAGTTTTATCCGTATCAAACCTGTTTTCTCTAACTAATTTTGCGCTGTCAAAAGAACCTTCTCCTTTCCAAAATTTTCGCAAATCAACAATCGTTGTTCCATTTGTCCAAACGCCTAGATTTGCTAAAAAATTAATTTTTTCATTGTCACTATTTATCCATTCTTGCACATAATCGGGTAATTGTTCGCTTTCACAAGCATATTCATTAGGATAAACTGATTTTTGAGGATTGAAGTTCAACAAACTTATTGATTTGCTACTAACAATCAGTTCTTTTAGAATGGCGCTGTTACGTTTATAAACAAATTCTATAAAGTCAATTTTGGTTTCTTCAGGCAATTGAAAATCACTTAAATTCAGATTTCTTGTTTTTGCATATAGCAAAATAAATGCCAACTGCTGTCCGTTTTGCAATGTCTCATATTCCGAGCGTAAATGATTGAAGATTACAGTTTTTTCAGGTTCATCTTTAACTCCAAATAGTAGATTTATTTTATCTTCAGGTAGTCCCAAAGAGACAAATCTGTTTATTAGTTTGCTTATATTACTGCAATTTTTGTGTACATCAGGCAAAATTTCAGATAAACTTAACTTTACATCTTCTATTTCAAATTCATTTTTTGAAAGTGGTATATTTAATTTGAGAATGTCATTTTCTATTTCTATGACAATTTTATTTTTAAAATTCAGATAATCACTCTCTTTCAATTCGTTGCAAGCCAATTCTAAAACTTTGTACTCGTAGTCGTCTTTTGTGTATGCGATTTCAGAATTAAATCGAACTTCTAACAGCTTCTGCAAAAATTGATATTTTGCTCGGTATTTAACAATGTCAATAAGCGATTTTTTGTGTTCGTTTACATCAACACAATCTAAAATCAAACTGTGCAAATCATCCGCTTTAATTATGCCATCTTCGTCTTTGCTTTCAAGAAATTCAATTGGCAACACAAATAATCTGTCCTTGCAATTTTCATCAATGAATTTTCTCGCCTCGTTGTCGGGGGAAGTTATTTGATAAGTTAGATTCGTTTTCGGAACAACTACAAATCCATTATCGGATTTTTTAATTATGAAGTTTTTGAAAAATTGCTCATTATTGAATTTGCAAAAAGACAATGCCGATTTTATTTCATATACATCTAATGTTATGGCATTTGCTGTTCTTCCACAAAACTTTGAGCCATCAATTTTGAATGGTTCTTTGAGAAGATATGGTGTTATTTGTCTTTCTGGTGTCGGCAAATCAAATAAGGATTGTATTATATTTTGAAAATATACATATTGACTCCCTAATTTTGCCATTTCAGAATTAAAGAAAACTTGATTTGGCAACAAAAAACCGTTTTTTGTGTAAATAAACTTTTGCGTTCTAAATATTTTATTATCTTCTTTTAATCCATAATAATAAACGGTTTTTTCGTATAAATTATTTACATCTTGTGCTTCTGATATAATATTTTCCCAATCGGGATAAATAATTTGCTGATATATTTCTTCTTCTTGGACGAGATATTTGTCTAATTCGGACGTGTATTCGGCAATGTGAATTTTGAAGTGAAACAACCAATTTGGTACAGACAAATCGCCTTTCAACAAATTTCGCAAAGGATATACATCGCCTTGTGAGTTTTTAAACAATTCTAAATCTCTTAATTTTTCAACACCAACACCGTCAAATTCTTGCAGAGCAGTAAATAATTTATGTTTTTGGTCTTTCCGAAGAGTATTTAATTTTACTTTTAAGGCTATTTTTTGAAACAACTGTAAGTCTGAAAAATTAGTTTGTATCAAATCTTTAATGTTTGAATAATAGGAAATTCCCTTTTGGCTAATACTATCAATATTGATAATCGAGGTTATAAAACCGATATTTTGTAATTCATAGCGAATATTAAATATCTTTTCATAATTCAGCACCAAGTTCTCACTCTCGAAAATTTCATTTAGTGAATAGAAATTGCCGTCTGAAAATTTGAAAAGTTTGATTTTTGCAACAAATTCAAAGTTTGATTTTAAAATATTCTTGTTGATTTCGGATAACAAACTAAAATATGGTTTCGGCTTTCTTGTTATTTCTTGCAGATTATTCGTCTTTTTCAAATTCTTTTCCTCTGCACAAATCCGTGAGGTTTCAAATTCTATTTTTTCAATCCAAGCGTTAATCTCATCAACTTTATTTTGCCGAACAGCATATTTTATCAAGTCTATAATATCCCATTTATCAAGATTTAATTTTTCCGAATTTCGAGCCTCGCTAATTAAAATACTGTCGTTTTTTTCATTATCCCAATAAAACCATTCAATTTCTGAACAATCAAAATCTGAAGGGGAAATTTCTAAAAATGTATCTTTGATTTTCACATTTTCAGGATTGTTGGCGTAGCCGTCAAAAGTTGGTATATTTCCCAAAATGTAATTCTGGAAATACTTAAAAAAGTTATTGTTTATGTGGGGTTTGCTTTTCGGCTCTTTGGATAATAGCAAGTTGGCATACAAAGATAAAAACGAATTTCTGTTTGTCTCTTTTTGTCTGTCAAGATATTGCGTTATATTATTAGCAATTATTGGCAGAAGTTTTTCGTTTATTTGGGAATTCGCTTGAAGTTTACGCCTGTCGTTATTCATATCAAAGGCATTGCAATGCAACAAAAAATTAAAACCATTCTTTTCCTCATCCATAGAAAAGAATGTGTAGAGGTTAGGTGCTAACTCGTTCCGTAGGTTTTCCGCCTTTTTGTAATCTCTGTAATACGCAAATGTAAATTTTATGTCTCGTTTTTTATTTTTGGGACTTATGTCGTTGAACTCTTGGCTATCAATAGGAAATGAATGTGAGTAATCCGTAACTCTTTGTGCTTTGATTTCTTCTCCATTGACATATATTTTCTCTAAACTGTTTAGAAACTTAAACGAATAAGATAATCCGCTTTTTATTTTGTCTATGCCGTCATCAAGAAATTTGCTTTTCCCTTTTCCTAATTTTAGAAAGAAAATTGAACCACTTTTGAGATTGTTTGTTTCTGCAAGATTTATATTTTGTATAGATATTTTTAAAAACTCTCTCATTTCAGAGAATTCACTTTCCGAGAACTTTATATCTTGCGTATCATAATCCTGCAATTTGATTTTCTCGCCCAAATGAGAAGGGAAACAAGTGTAAAGTAATTTGACTAGCCATGCGTTTTCATTGTCTTTTTCTGCGTCAAATCCTACTCTTATTTCATCGTCATTCAAAAAGTTATTTAATTGAAAAAACTTGTTCCAACTGAAAATAATCGGTCCCGCATAATCGTTTATTATTGCCTCTCGTCCATCGTCAGCACCAACCAATCTATGTAATATTTTGAAACCAATACCAAAAGTACCAATATCTTCACCTTCTTTATAATTGCCTGCCACATTTATAATTGCCGACATATCACGGTCGGAAAAATAATTGCCGTTATTTATGCAAAGCAAATACTCTTCGTTATAACTCACACTAAAAAATGACGATTTACAATCGTCGGCATTTTGGATAAGCTCATATATGGCTTGGTCGTCTGCGGCTACATTTAAAGCGATCGTGCCTAAAAGTTTCCCCAAATCCTCTCTGTTTCCATATATAAGTTTTGCAAATCCTGTTTCTCTACGATTTTTGTCAGGGTGTAGTGAACCAACAAAATTAAGGTCTATCCAACCTTGTTCTCTCGCTACTTCTTCTTTGTAGAATTTACGAAATAAAAATGCATTTCTTGTGTATAGCATATTTTTAAAATTTTTATTTATTTCCTCCTCCTCTTCCTTGTACAAAAGGAAGAACTGTGTCTGTCTACAAAGTTAGCAAATATCTATGAAGCAGGCTTCAATTACATCTTAAAACCTTTATTTCTACCCACTTCTGGCTTGATGCTCGGTCTTGCATGCTGGTTTGTTACCTGCTTCACTCGTTGATACTGCTCCCTAAACCAATCAATGATATTTTGTCCATTAAGATTCAGACGTAATTTATCTGGGTTATCCGGCTCTTTTTCTATTTTCAGCTTCACACCCTCAGCCGTAAACTTCTGCTTGTGTTCCGGAGAAAAGAAAGAAAACGTTTTTGCTGTCAGGTTTCTGCTCTCAAGTAGTGCCCTGATGGAATTAAAGGTAAGTCCTATTTTCTTGCAAAAGTCAGCTATACTTAACTGTTCTTTCATCATCGGGAACAAATTGTATATGAGGTTCAGTTCTTCCTGTGCTTTGTACGGTTCGTATTCTTGCTTGGCTCTTTCCAGTTTAGTTTCTATGGTTGTCAATTCTTCCTGTTTATCTCGCACATGCCTGTCCATATCCAGGAACTTGTCCCTTGCTTCATCCTTGCGATCGTACAAATCTCTCGTTTTATCATAAACCTCCTGCCGTTCCTGTTCCTGCTCTTGAATGATTTCTTTCAAGTCTTCATTTCTGCCAACCAAATCTCTGTAATATTGCGAGGTGGTAACGTGCTTCGCTTCTGACCCCTCAATGCCCCGTTGTAAGTCATACTTCGTCATTTGCTCGGCGTATGTGTTCTGATACTCTTTCAAGCGCACACGGCTCATCACATCATCGGCACACAGGCGAACGGTATCGAGCGATTTTTTGCGGTACTTCTTCTTGCCTTTCTCCTCTTCTGATTTTTTCTTTCTTCGTTCGCCTGTAACGATAGGTATCATCGTGGCGTGAATGTGAGGTGTGGCTTCGTCAAGGTGCAACACTGCCGAAACAATGTTGTCTGCTCCATAAGTCTTCTTTAACCAATCAAGATTGTCCTTGCACCACTCATCCAACTTGCCAGTTTGTTCTATCTGCTTCATATCATCGGGGCTACCTGTAAGTAATATCCGAACCGCACGGACTTGATTCTTGCCAATCTTGCGTTGCAGCCCTGCCGTATCTAAACGGTGCTGTATCGCTTGTGTTCGGTTCTGTACACCATCAGGGAAAGTTATCATTTCCCGATTCAGGTGTGTATGTTCGGCATCGGCATTCTTCGGGGCGACGGTGCGCTCGATGTGTGCCGACATTCCGCTATCGGAAGCCGAAGCCTTTTCCATATGTAATACTGCGTATCCCATAAAATTTCAATTTTATTATTCAACTTTTTGATTGTCCCTTACGGCATACTTGCCGTTCTTGGGTGTCCAGAGGGTTGCAAACCCTTTGGCTTATTGGGGGATTTTTAGCGTTACGAAGTAATGCGGCTCGAAAAATCCCCTAATAAGCTATGGTATTTCTGCTTAAATACCTCTGGGTTGCGTGCGGCAGATTACATTCGGAAACCTCTGTTCTTTTTCTTAGGCGGTTGCGGTACTTGCTTTGCCTGCTGGGTTAAGTCAGTGGACTGTATGCACTTCTTACCACAAAGAAAGTCGTTCAAGTCCTTATACTCGGAGTAGTGGCGTGAAGAATCACGTACACGCATACCGTACTCTTTGATGATTTCCTGCAATGCCGTTACTCCTGCTTTGTCATTATCAAGAAAGCAATGGATATGTTCGTAGTCTGCTAACGGGTACATCGCTTTCGATAGATTGCTGGTCGAGTTCAGGATTATATAATCCTGCCACTCCAAACAGGGATATTGCGGATTTTTTTTTGTTCGGAGTGTGAGGAAAGAAAGATAATCTATGAATCCTTCGAAAAGAAAACAGGTGCTTTGGGGTTCTCTCCGCTGTCGGATATGGGTAATGTCTTTAGGGGCTGCACACCCTTTGAAAAATGGATTGCGTACCTCATACCCTCTCGACTGATTGGGAAATCCCACCGCAAAGTAGGGTTTCCCGTTACTGACAAAGTGAAGTTCCTTGCATTCTCTTTTCGCCAGTTCCATATTTATCCCACGCTCTTGCAAGTAGCGAAGTAACGCAGGATGGGTAAGCGGAACGGCTTCCAAGTTCTGAAAGCTCGGTTCGATGGTCTGCTGTGGAAAAGAGAAAGTAACGGAACGAATGTACTGTGCTTTCTCTTCGATACAGCACAGTAAGTCGGACACATTATATATATGGTACAGCTCTGCCGCCAGTGCAATAATATTGCCGCCTTTGCCTATCCCAAAATCATACCATTCGTTACGGTCGAGATTAATTTTGAACGAAGGTTCTTTTTCCTCACGGAACGGGGAGTTATACCAAAGGCTGTTACCTTGCTTTTTTACAGGATGATAGCCTAAACTTTGCAGATAATCTGCTAATTTGATGTTCTTTACTTCTTCTATATTCATTTCTTACTCTTTTCGCCAAAGGCTGTTTCGTACCTGCATAAAGTGTGGCGAGTTCACTTTATGCACACGTTTATATGCTTGAAAATCAATTAAATGAAAGTCAAAGTGTGGAAAATATGGATAGTGCAGGCTTATATCATCTTCTTGTATGATCCGTGGCTGACATTCTCAAAGAGCTTTCCTTTCTTGTCTGCTAAAAAACGCTTGAAAGCATCTGCTGAGATATTTAGCTTGCGGGCTATCTTAATTCCTTCGCCTGTGGTAAACTCCATAGGTAAAGCATTATACAGATTACCTTTGTCGGTTGGTAGCTGCTCCAATGATGCCGAAGAGTTGGTAATCTCTTGCACTCTCTTTGCTGAATTACGGAAATACTCAACAATTGCGATTGCCCCTTCTACGCTTGTTTGGTCTATCTCCGTCCGTTCCGCTTCATCACAAGCCCATCGGGCTAACTGTAGAATCAGGCTGAAACGGATAATGTATATATCCAATTTACTATATACCCCGACCAGAATATCATCAGCTTCGATATTACATAAGTCCGTATTCATGTGCTGCCACTTGTAGAGTAGGCTACGAGCTTCGGTACAAAAAGAGAGTTTGGCCGGAATAAGTTCTCCATTCTCCCCTGTAGTGCATTGAATATCGGCCAGCTTCTTGATAATGGATTCCCAAAGTGGTGCGATGTGTGTAGATAGTTCACACTCATTCCAATACTCCTTCTTCAAGTTGGGTGGAAAAACAAACAGAATGCGGTCGATAAAACCGTTCTCCGTTCTTTCTCCTTTTGCCAATTCTTTGAGCAATCCTTTCTGTATAGTGCCAATCACGGAAATAAAGGAGTGCTTGATGAAAGCAGAACTTTTATTTCCCTGTCTATCCAGTATAATCGGTTTACCACTAAATACGGATAACCAAAACTGTTCTTCTGAACCGCTGTTGTAACGATTGAAATTTTTCAACCATGACATCAGTTCGTCCACATATAGACAAATGCCCCGTTTGTTATCTTGATGAATCGTGATAAGCCGTTCGGGTGTAATATCCGATACGATGAACTTTTTCAATGCGGGTTCAACTGGTAGTTCCTTTTCTTCTTTGCTACCTTTTTCTTTTCTGCTTGCAAACATCAGGCGATCGTACTCCTTCCGTTCCTTTTGATATTTGACGGATGAGTTCATGTCCAGTTCAAACAAAGGCTGCATGGCAAAACTAAGCGGATGGCTCTTGTTTACTCCTGAACGTCCGATGATTGCCATATATAAGATGGCACGTTCGTCCCACCCCTCTTTTACCTTCGCAACGAAATTGTTGCCAATACCAACGGAAAGGGTAAAGCAGATAGCAGAAGCAATGTAGTCTATCGGATAATTCAGGCAGGCTTTTGTTTCGCTTATTATTTCCTGTATCGGTTCAGGAAAAACGGAGATAGGAAAACTATCTTCTTGTTGTTCAGGCATATTATCAGGGGTTATCATATCAATTCATTTACAAGGTAACGCCCCATCTGGGGAGCGTTACTCTACTTTCTCGTATGGTGGATGAAAAAGAAACTTGCATATTCAACTTTTTGTTTAGCAATAGGCTTTACTTGTTGTTATACTCTTTAATAGAACTTTCAAAAATTCGATTATCGGCAGTCGCTTTCAATACGCCTGCTGCAACAAGGTCTGAAATCTTTTTGTGAGAACGTCCCATCATTCTCGCTACTTGGTTAATACTAAAAGTCTTTTCAACACTCGCTTCAGGCGGTTGCGGCAACTTCTTATCCAACACTCTCTCCATTATCTTTTCGATAACGGCTTCTGTAGTTACAATCACTGTTTCCATCTTTTCTTTTCTGATTAGAATTTTCGTTTATATTGTTAGAACTAAATTTTATTTCTTATCTTTGTGACTGCAAATATAGAAATAATATATTTAGAGCTAAACTATTTGTTTAGTATTTAACTTTTAAATACAATCTTATGGTTCATCTTGAAAGGATAAAAGAGTTGTGCGAAAAGAAAAACGTAACAATGAAACAGGCTGCCGTCGAACTGGGTATGACGGAGCAGAGTTTGCACAAAATCATCAAAGCAAACTCTACAAAGATTGACACCCTGCTAACTATGGCTCAATACTTTAATGTAGAGCCTGCTTACTTTTTTGATAGCTACTCTGCCGATACTTCTAATTGTATTTCTATTAACAAGGAAGAGTTGGAAGGACTTATTAAAAAGGTGATTGCCTATTCAATTCATGGCTTTGCGATGGTAAAGCTCGAATGGGATGCTAAAGAACAAAAGTTTAATTCATACTTCGATGTACTAAAAAAACAGTATAGTCCTGATGCCTCGGATTTAAAATACCTTTCTTCTCTATTGGAATCAGAGATTGAAGTTACTGATAAAACAACCTCTAAAGATGTCGCAAGAATGTTAATGACAAAAGACGAGTTCGACTTTACATCTACCTACTACTATGGCATCCGAAAAATGGAAGTACAGGAAGAACTACAGAAACTTATGTCTTTTTTGGATAAGCACAATATTCCTGTTACGGATTCTATCAAGAAAGATATTGATGAACTGAAGGGCCGGATTAAGTATTATGAGGCTAAGAGCATTATAGGGAACAATAAAATCTAACCATAGGCTATAATTGTTTTATGATTATGGAACAGATATTTAATAAGGAACAGCAGGAAAAAGCGCAATTCATTTTGAACCATCCTTTAGCTAAGCTATCGGATTTGCGTTCGAGTGAAATAAAAGATTTGGCGGTAGTGTGGTGTTACTATTCAGGTAAGATTGAAGGTAATACCTATACTTACGTGGAAACAGAGGCATTGCTCAAAGATGGTATTACTTCCGAAAAGAAGTATGAAGATGCCAAGATGCTGAAAAACCTATATAATACTTTTATTTCCGAAGTGGAGTATATCAATAAAGGGAAGAATCAAGAAGTGATAGATGAGCGTACTTTGTTTAGGGTACATCAATCTATATCTACGGGCTTGGTTTCCGATGAAGAATCGGGTTATTTAAGAACCAGAGCTGTCCGTATCAGTGGTACAGAATATATTCCCCCAAAGGACTTACACGATATTAGGGCTAAGTTGCATGAAATACTTTATCAGCAGGAGCAATATACCAATCCATTGGAACGAGCTGTTTATCTCCATTGTAACATAGCTAAGTTGCAACCTTTCATTGATGGCAACAAACGTACTTCCCGAATGGTGGAAAGCATTGTTTTGATGAACGCTGACATTATCCCTGTCTATTCCTCCAAAGATGCCGATATACTGAACTACAGGAAAGGGCTGATTGCCTTTTATGAAACGGGCAATTATTCTCCTTATGCCGATTACTTTCTGAATAAGCAAGTGGAACGAATTAAAGAAATAGAGTAACCATGAATAAAGACATAAAGGAATTACTGAATGAAGTGAATGTTCTCAAAGAGCAACTATCCACTTTGCGCCCACTGCCCGAAGAAGCTTTGAGGAAGATTCAAGACGCTTTGGATATTGAATATACTTACGAGAGTAACCGTATAGAAGGGAATACGCTTACCTTGCAGGAAACTGCACTTGTAGTAAACGAAGGTGTTACCATTTCGGGGAAGTCGATGCGTGAACACTTGGAAGCTATCAATCATACCGAAGCTATCAATTATATTAAGGATATTGCCAAACAGGATATAGAGATAAGCGAACGTACCATCAAAGAGATACACGCTCTTATTCTTCATGGGATAGATCGTGAGAATGCCGGAAGGTATCGTACTGTTCCTGTTATGATTTCAGGTAGTACGCATATGCCACCACAACCTTATCTGATAGAGAAGCTGATGGAAGATTTTATGCTCCGTTTCCGACAAATGGAAGAAGAAAAGGTGCATCCTGTACTCGTAGCTGCTTACTTGCATGATGAACTAGTGCGTATTCATCCATTCATTGATGGCAATGGTCGTACTTCTCGTTTGTTGATGAACTTGTATCTTCTTCGTCATGGCTATGTTATTATCACCCTAAAAGGTAGTAATGATGCAAAATTGAACTACTATAAAGCTTTAGAGAAGTCCCATACAGAACAGTTGCCGGAAGACTTTCAGAAGTTAGTTGTTGAAGCCGAGATAGCTGCTTTGCGGAAATATTTGTCCATCATGGCTTAAATGTTCTATCGGAGAAGAATTTTTTATATTGATAATTTATGTACCTTTGTTATAATCAAATTTAAAACAGCTATGAATAGAGACTATAACCAATTATTAAAGTCTATAGAATATAGATATAATCCTGAGAGTAGTGTGGCAGTTGAGCAGAGAACTTTTACTAATCTTGCAGGTGTTGAAAAAAGAATAGCACAATATGTAAAAATGTCAATGACCGAAGTTGATGAAGAATATACAAATAAGACATTACAAGCGGGGGAAGCTGTAAAGGCTCATTTGCAAGCAGAACAAAATAATGTCAGCTATGAATATCAAGGATCAGTAATGACTAGAACACATATTAGGGGAGTTAGTGATATTGATTTATTGACTCTTTGTGAAAAATTCCACAATACTGAAATTTTCAAGATACGTGATATATTGAATACACCTTACAATAATTATAGTTATCAAAATGAAAGAAAATTGCAAAATTATTCAGAAGCATTTTCTTTATATGAAGGTAATGCTTTTCAGGATTTAAAGGAATTACGTCTGAGTAATGAAAATATTATGCAAAAGCATTATTATGTTTGCGATATATCCAAACCTAAATCTATAAAAATTAAAAATTTGCATTATAATAGAGAGGTTGATATTGTAGCAGCTACTTGGCTGGATACAGTGGACTATATTATTAATGATAATGATAAAGTATATAGAGGTGTGAAAATATACGATAAAGAAAAAGAAGTGACATTAGACCCCGATTATCCGTTTTTAAGTATAAGCAGAATTAATTGTCGTAGTAGTGAAACAAATGGGCGATTAAAGAAAATGATAAGATTTTTAAAAAATGTAAGAACTGATTCTAGTAGAAAAATCGATCTAAGTAGTTTTGACATCAATGCAGTTTGTTACGATATTGACATCGAAAAGTATAGAGATGCATATTATTTACAGCTAGTGCCTATTCTTTTTTCACAATTATATTCAATATCTAATGATAACGGACACGCTAATAGAATAAAGTCTGTTGATGGAATGGAATATATTTTTCGAGATCATCCTGATAAATTGAATAATTTAAGATCACTGATGTATGAAGTTTGTGATATATTAACTGACTTAAGAAAAGAGAATATATTATGAAGCCAAGAATTTTTATAGGTTCCTCAACAGAAGGTTTGCCAATTGCTCAAAAAATCAAAGACTTTTTCAAAGCTGACTATTCTTGTTTTTTATGGACAGATGATGTTTTTAAATATAATGAGAATTTTTTGGAAACATTGCTAAAATCCGCTAGTTTATTTGATTTCGGTTTTATGGTTTTTACTTGTGATGACTATTCAACAATTCGTGGAGTTGAAATGGAAACTCCAAGAGATAATGTTTTATTTGAATATGGTTTATTTCTTGGTAGAATAGGCAATGACAAAGCTTTTGTTTTATATGAGGAAGGCGTTAAGATCCCTACGGATTTAGCAGGGATTACACAGGCTAGTTTTAAAACTGTAATAAATGGAATACAAAAAGAACCAACTAACAGCTTAGAAATTTCTTTGGCAAAACTAAAACGACAACTTGATGAGAAAGTTTCATTAGGTTTTCTTGGTCTTCTGCCTTCTACAGTTCTTGCAATATCTTACTTTGAGAACTTTGTAAAGTTAGTCGCTGAATGGATTGTAACAAATACTCCTGAAATAATATTAGGGAAGAAGACTTATCGGGCTGCAAAGTTAAAGATTATTATACCATCTAATCTTGATTCAGATCTTAAAAAAAGAGCAACAATTTATTACAAGAAGAACAGTTTTGAATTAGAAACTCTAGAAACTGTACATCGAAGATATCCTATCTATATAAGTGCTAAAGATATGGAAACAACTGATATACTGGAAATCTCTGATATGCCAACTATATTAAATGGCATAGATAAAGCAATTGATATGTATTTTAGAGTAGGACATATAGGAAAATCTAATGACCAACAACTTACTGAAGAAAGAGAATTGGGAAGTTTTATTAGGGTTCTGCAGCTATTAATAGATCAAGATGCATTTTGTCGAGAATGCGTAGAAATAAAACAAGAATGATATCATATTAAACTTAATATTTATCATTTTAGGGAAGAGAAAAGGACTTTAAAAAGGCTTTAAATACTGGAACGATACCCTTTAGATGTACTCTTAGAGAAGAAAAGGAATATTTTTTTTCATTTTTTCTTTGCGGATTAAAATTATCAGTTTATCTTTGTGACTATTAATAAACGATTTAAACAGAATATTTGTTTTACAATTGTTTTACAGTAGCAAAGCTAAGAGAGTTCTAATCAATTGGAAATAAAGGAATTGTCTTGGTGGTTTAAAATCCACCAGGAACCTCTTAAAAAACTCTTGTAACTAACTGAATTTCAGTATATGTTACAAGAGTTTTTTCTTTTTAGGATTAGAAGGGGCTCACCGTAAAAATCTTGACTATGTTCCTCCCTTCAGGCATACTCGCTTACTTTGATTTAGTCAATCATGTCTCCTGAGCAACTTGCTTCATCCTCTTCCTTGAGGAAAAGTCTTCGATTCCTGAAAAATACTCCCATTTACATCTTCATTCCAAAGGCTTCTTTCCGGAAATAGAAGTACAAGACTTCCCCATTCGCGGCAAGACAGTATACCTTCGTATCAAACGTCGTCGTTGGGAAGATCCTGAAACAGGTCAGACCTATAGTCACGATTGGAAAAGAGGCCAGGGCAAAGAGAGAAAGCTATGAGCTGGAGGTCTTTAGCAACGGGGATACTCTTAGGCAATTGTTGGCTAGAAGCCGGTATCTGCTGTTCAAGGCACCGGGCAAGTGGACGGACAGCCAAAAACGGAGGGCTGGAATTCTGTTCAAGCAATTCCCGGATATAAAGGCCGTGTGTTATTATGCGTTAAGATGGGGAAAGATTTTTACTGATTATATAGACAAGGATGTGGCGTGTGCCAAAAACTTAGAGGTGGGTGTTAAGAATAGAACTTTTATAATGGAAGTGTGCTGTATCTAAGTACTTTTTAGTAGTTTTGCATAATAATGAAATCGAGAAATAAAATCTCTCTTTTAAGCAATAGATAGGATATATGAAACATATCTTCAATAAGGAACAATGCCAAAAAGCAACATTCATTCTTGAAAGCCCTTTGGCTAAACTGTCGGAACTTTACTCAAGCGAGATAAAAGACTTGGCTGTTGTATGGTGCTATTATTCGGGGAGAATAGAGGGTAATACCTATACCTATGTTGAAACAGAAGCATTGCTTAAGGACGGCATCACTTCCGAAAAAAAATATGAAGATGCTAAAATGCTGAAAAATCTATATAATACATTCATTTCCGAACTGGAATATATTCATCAAGAGAAAAATAAGGAGATTATAGATGAATGTACTCTTTTCAGACTTCATCAATCTATTTCCACAGGTTTGGTTTCTAATGAGGAATCAGGCTTTTTAAGGACACGTGCAGTTAGGATCAGCGGTACTGATTATGCTCCTCCAAAAGATTTGCAAGAAATAAAAAGTAAATTGGGAGAGATATTATATGAGCAAGACGTTTATACTAATCCATTGGAAAAGGCAGTTTTCTTACATTGTAATATTGCACGGCTGCAACCTTTTATAGATGGGAATAAAAGAACTTCTCGCATGATAGAAAGTGTTGTCATGATGAATGCTGATATTATTCCTGTATATTCAGCAAAAGATGCTGATATTTTGAATTACAGGAAAGGGTTGATTCGATTTTATGAAACGGGGGATTACACTAAGTATTCTGACTACTTTCTAAATAGGCAGTTGGAACGCATTAAAGAAATAGATATATAATTTAAATCAAGACTAATTTAGTCGAATGTAAGAACTGTATTTGCTAATTTCCTTGATAATCAATGATATTAGGGAAATTTTAAAAAAAACGCCAGGAACCTCTTAAAGAAAAGGGAGTAAAGGATCATATCTGAATTCGGGATCGTCCCTAAATTTTGAGGGATTATTTTATTATGCATGAGTCATAGCTACAATTCACTTTACAATTACCTCTGCTTACTCTATTCACAACCTACTTATGAAGATAAGAAGGATAAACAAAAGATATTTCGACTGTATAACGATTTGTTTTCTGAGCAAAAAGAATATCCGAATGCTTATCCGTGTGCTATAATGGGTGACGGATAATACCAATGCGGTCTTGTTACCTGATGAAGAAGACTCTACACGTTATATCGTTTATGCAGAGCCGAAAAAATAATATTTTTTTTACCATCCACTTTATCTATATAGGTACCAGTTCTTATTTCAGCTTTTCCAAGAAAAAAAACTCTATTTATGCTTATGCTATTTGCATGTGCTGATTGTTTTCTTATTGCCAAACGTTACTTGCAGATTGTTTTAGTATTCACTCTGGAGTGGATGTCCCGATATGTACTGATTTTAGTGGTATAGATGCTTGATTTTTGATGTGCGAATTGGGGTACTTTATAAGTTCTTACCGTTTAAGTCCATATAAATTTAGGTTTTTCCCTATAAGTAATTATAGAATTCACAGATCAGGTATGATTTTCCTGCTTTACTTTTGTTGCAAACCTAAAAAAAACATCATGAAAAAGATTTTATTTATTCTATTTACAGTTCAGTTTATTCTGATCCCTCGGATAACAGGAAGTTATGGTGCAAATTCTATCGGAAATAATCATGGACATTCGGTAACTAATCAAGGAAAGAAAACCATCAAGAAAGACATCTTTGGAGATACTGTCATTGAGGACAATCACGGTAATAGGAAAACCATTAAGAAAGATATCTTTGGAGATACTGTCATTGAGGACAATCGCGGTAATAGGAAAACTATCAAGAAAG
>OLSH01000166.1_pt1 | contig 71464 bp, 58 predicted proteins | sample 1643221 | NCBI WGS metagenome assembly OLSH01 (sample SAMEA3136681, study PRJEB25190) | human gut metagenome | biome: human gut; feature: human-associated habitat; material: faeces | place: Austria | collected 2013 | reverse complement strand
ATGGAGAGGATTATTTGAAGGCTCAATTAGAATCCATTGCTTCCCAGACATATGGAAACTGGAGACTTGTCACAGGCGATGACGGATCCTGTGACGGGACTCTGGGCATCTTGGAGGACTTTAAGACACGTTATCCGGACCAGGTGAAGATCTTAAAAAATGAACCGGCTGCCGGAGGCGCCAAGAACAACTTTATCAATCTTCTGAGAAATGCCCACGGTCCATATTTTATGTTCTGTGATCAGGATGATGTTTGGAAAAGGGATAAGATCTATGAGACATTAAAAAAAATGGAGGCTCTGGAGGAACGGTACGGAAAGGAAACACCGATCCTCGTGCATACGGACCTGTCTGTGGTGGACGAAAATCTGGAGATGATCGCTGAGTCCTTTTTCCAATATGCCAACATTCCCAAAAGAATTGCGTTAAATCAGCTGATCGTACAAAATTCTGTGACCGGCTGCACCGCTATGATCAACCGGGCTCTTCAGAAGTATTTTTTGCAGCCGCTGCCTATGGGAAAGATCCTGATGCATGACTACTGGGCGGCGCTGATCGCAAAAATTTTCGGAAGGATTGGTTTTGTCAATGAACCAACTATGTATTACAGGCAGCATGGTAATAATTCTGTAGGGGCAAAGAATTCCAAGAATCCGGTATTTTTGATGCAGAGGCTGAAAGAAGGTAAGGAGTCCTACCGGAAACAGATGATCAAGTCCATGGAACAGATCCAGGGATTTGTTGAAACCTATGGGGAAGAGATAAAAGGCCTGGATGACTATAATCTGTTGAATACTTACGGGAACCTGTATTATAAAGGGAAGATGCGCAGATTGTTTTTCTACAAGAATCACCAGGTACTCAAGGAAGGGAATATACGGAAACTGATGCAGTGGCTGTGGGGTTAAGATAAAATGAAAAGTGGCATAAAACTTATATTAAAATATATGGTCATGTACTTGTCATGCCTGGCACCCAGAAGCAGGAAGATCTGGGTGTTCGGGGCATGGCTGGGGCAGCAGTTTGCCGATAATCCAAAATATCTTTTTATTGAGGCAAACCAGATGAAAGGAATCCGTCCGGTCTGGATTACAAAAAATCCTGAGGTTGTCAGGGAAGTGAGAGGGCTTGGATATGAGGCATATCTGTTTTCCAGTGGAAAGGGTATCCTCTGCCAGCTGAGAGCAAAATATGCGGTGATGTGCAACGGGATCAGTGATCTGAATCACACGTTTTTGGGGAGAGCGATTTTCTTAAATGTATGGCATGGAGTTCCACTAAAAAAGATTGGCTATGATGATACAAAGGGGAAGAACTGGGACAGCAGGGGACAGAAGATTCGCAGGAGCATACAGCAGTTTCCCCTGGGAAGAGAATATGTGGTGGCTACCAGTGATACATTTGCCAAAATCTATAGAAGTGCTTTCCGCCGTCCGCCAGAGCAGATTTTGACCTATGGGCAGCCGAGGAATGATATATTTTATGACAGGGATCAGATTTTTCCGGTAAATAAAAAGCTGAAGGAACGTCTAGAGGGGCACAAAGTGGTTCTGTACGCTCCCACCCATCGTCTGGAGGGAAGGATACCTTTTCCTCTAAAGGAGAATTTTGATTTAAAAAGATTGGATGAATTCTGCCGTGACAATCATATACTGTTTATTATACGTAGGCATTTCTATCATTTCCAGGAAGAACTTGATCTGTCCGGCTATTCCAACATTTTGGATATGACGAGGGAATCCTTGGATATCCAAGAACTTTTGATGGGAACAGACTTGCTGGTCACGGATTATTCGAGCACTTACATTGATTATTTACTGTTGGACCGGCCTGTTATTTTCTATGATTTTGACTACGACAGTTATATTGAAAAAGACAGAGAGATGTATTTTCCATATGAGAAGGTGACGCCTGGAATCAAAGCCGAAACGTTTGATGAACTGATGGAAGGGATGAGGCAGGTTTTCTCCGGAACTGATATGTTTGCAGAAGACAGACAAAGGGTCAGGAACCTTTTTTATTGTGAAAAAGGACAAAAATCGGTAGGAGAAGAGCTTCTTGAAAAAATGAAGCTTCTGTAGATACAGCGAATTATATGGTGGGAGTACGAATGACGGAAATGAGAAAGAAAGTAAAAAATAAGGACCGCACGAGGGTTCAGAAGTACAACCGTTCAGCTATGGCTGTATGTGTTGTTGTTTTTGCTGTGATTCTTTTTGTGTCAGTGTATACCAGCTATACGGCCAATAAAAAAGCATACATAAACGGTTTGGAGCAGCAGATTGAGATGGTCAGCGGGGAGATTGAAAAGAGTATCAGGACCCGGGGAAAAAATGCTTTATTTATCAGTAAAGAGGAAAACATCTTAAGGCTGCTCAGCACAGGAGAGCAGGAGTACGGACAGAAGGCGGAGACTGACATATGGAAGTCCGTAGGCCAGGATCAGGACTTTTACGGGATCAGCCTGCAGGATACAAAAGGGAACTTTTATCTCTCAGGACAGAACATGAAATTATGCAACCAGCTGGTCAAAAAAGAAGTAGATACCAAGCAATTGAAAGAGAGCCGCAAGGCCTACCGGATCACCATCTGTGACGATGGAAATATGCCTTTGATCATCATATCGTCACAGGTGAAAGGAAAAGACGAAAAGCCAAGTGGATATCTGCATTTAATCTATACCTATAAAATGCTGGCGCTGCCTAATGATATGAAAGACAGGGAAGGGTATCTCGTGCGCCTGCCCTCCTGGGAGATGGTCTATTATAATGACAAAGAAGGAAAGATCAAAGTGGGTTCCCAGATTGATTCCAGGAAGAAATTTATCAAGACTGCGGAAGAAGTTTTGAAACGCAATAACCATATCTTCACTTACAAGAGCAGCGACGGGGAAAATATGCTGGCCAGTGTATATATAAATGAGGAGTTTCCGTTCGCATTTATCCTGTCCATCAGCGCAAATGACATGGTGGAGACGATCACTCCGTATACAGTGGCTCAAGGGATGATCTCTATCGGGCTGTTGCTCATATTGATTGCCATGCTGCTTTTATTTTCTCGAAGGCTTACAAAACCAGTCAGTGAAATGATCGATATATGCGGACGGATGGCGGAGGGGGATGAGACGGCTGCCTTCGAGCCTCAGGGAGACAAAGAGCTTGACCGCCTGGCCTCTGCATTTAACAATTACAGGGCTAAGATTGAGCAGGCAGCGTACATAGATCCGGTTCTTAAGGTTGGCAACCGGGCAAAAGCACTTGTGGACATGAATTTACGAATCTCAGATTTCCCTGATGAAAGGTTTTATGTATTTATGATCGACCTGAAAAATTTCAGCCGGTATAATGAAATCTTTTCTGTGGAGATCGGGGACAGGATTTTGATGTCTGTTGCCCAGAAACTATCAAAGATCTTTGGAAGGCATTTGTACCGCATTAGTGGAGATATTTTTCTTGGCCTGATCCCTTGCCAGTATACCCTGGGTGTCACTGCTGAGAATATTTATAACAGAATCTGCGGAAGCTTTGTCCTTCATGGGATTGAGTTGGATGTGAATTATTATATGGGGGCCTGCAGCTATCCGGAGCACGGAAAAGAAGCAGCTGAACTGCTGGAAAAGGTACAGAGCGCAGCCAGGTACGCCAAGACATCGGTTCCGCAGAAGAATGTTGTCATATACAGCAAAAGGCTCACAGAGGAAGTGAGAGAAGAAGAGAAGATTGCAGCCATGCTCAGGAAGAGCCTAAGAGACGGAACATTGGAAATGTGGTATCAGCCGATCATTGATCCGTTTAAGGAGGAGATTCATTCAGCTGAAATGTTGCTGAGGCTTAAGAATGAACAGGGGAACTACTTTCCGCCACAGAGAGTTGTGGAGGTGGCAGAGCGTTTCAGTATGATGGATGAGATCGGGGATTATATTTTAAAAGAAGCGTGTGTCACATTAAAGATGTTGGAAGCAGTGCCGAACCATATTGGAAACCTGCATATCAATGCCTCCGTTCAGCAGCTGGCCGGAAAGGATTATGACAAAAAAATCCTCAGGTATCTGGAGGAGCAGCAGGTAGATCCCGGAAAGATCTCCATGGAGGTGACAGAGAGTATCCTGATACAAAATATTGATGAGACCGCGGCAGTGCTATCCAATCTGAAGAATGCAGGCATCAAGGTTGCACTGGATGACTTCGGTACTGGGTATAGCAGCATCCTTTATCTCTCCTCGCTGGCTCTCGATACACTGAAATTGGATATGAAGCTGGTCAACCAGGTAAATCAGGGCAGACAACAGATGGAATTTCTAAAGACCGTCATACAGCTGGCAAAGATTAAGCATCTGGTGGTGGTGGCCGAAGGGGTGGAAGATGAGAAGACCCTGGAGAAAATCAAGTGGTGTGGGGCAGATTATATACAGGGATACTATTATTCCAGACCTATTCCAAGAACAAAATTTATCGAATTTATAAAATTGTATGAAAATTAAAATGAGACAGTAAAGAACTGGTTCTCCCTTAGAAGATAAGGGGGGATTAGTTCTTTTTTTGTTCCATAGGAAAGTTCTCCGAACCTCCCTATGGAACAAAAAAGCGCTACGGGCACTATGCACACAAATGCGTGAAGAAACTATTTGACTACGTCAAATCGAACTTTATTCGTTTTCCTAACTGATGGGAAATAGTCCGGTTGAGGGCATTTAAAGCCCCATGGTATTCTTGAGACAAGATAAGAGTAACAGTGAAGCCAAAAAGGAGGAGAAGCAGATGAGAGCGGCAGTTTATTATGCACCAAATGATCTGAGAATGGAAGACGTGGAGACCCCCAAGCCAGGGCCCGGGGAAATACTGATGAAGAATATTTCGGCGCTGACCTGCGGTACAGACTTAAAACAATATAAGCGGGGATATCCGAAGTTTAAGGAAGGGCAGAAGCTGATCTTTGGCCACGAGAGCGCTGGAATCGTTGCAAAAGTAGGAGAGGGAGTGACAGATTTTAAAGCAGGGGACCGAATCGCTCCTCATAATTCTGCTCCGTGCAACCATTGCTATTACTGTAAGATTGGAGAGCACAGCATGTGTGAAAACCTGACCATGGTAAAAAGTGCCTGGGCCGAGTACCGTCTCCTACCTGCACCTATTGTAAAAGAAAATGTGTTCCACATCCCAGATCAAATATCTTTTAGATCCGCTGCTTTACTGGAACCTCTTGGAAGTGCAGTTCACGGGATTACTGAGGCCGATATTCAGTTGACGGACACTGTGGTCATCAATGGGGCCGGCCCCCTGGGTCTTATGATGACAAAGCTTGCCAAGCTTCGGGGGGCCTATGTGATCAGCACGGATAAAAATCAAAAACGCCTTGCTGTGGCCAGAGAACTTGGAGCTGACGCAGTCATTGACATTTCTGAGACAGAGGATGTGGTAGACGCAGTCAAAGGGCTGACTCCTTATGGAAGAGGGGCAGACATTGCCATCGATGCCACGGGCGTTCCGGAAGTATGGGAGAAAAATCTTTATATGGTGAGAAAAGCGGGCACCGTGCTGGAGTTTGGCGGCTGCAAAGGAGGCAGCAGCATCAACATAGATACAACGCTGCTCCACTATTCTCAGCTGACGGTGAAAGGGGTCTACCACACGACACCAAAGCTGGAAGAACAGGCGTTTAGGCTTATTGAGAGAGGCGTAATTAATGAGGAGCTCTTTGTAAATCATACGTATCCTCTGGAACAGTGTCTGGAGGCACTTGAATCCCACGCAGGGGGAGATGTGATCAAAAATGAGATCCGCTGTGATTTATAACACTGATCAATAGGAGGAAGCTATGGAGAAAGAGAAAGCGAAGGTAGAGGTTATCAAAGCTGCCATTCAGTGCAGCGAAAAGAAATTGATTCACGGAACGTCGGGCAATGTTTCCATCGCCTGCAGGGAAGAGGGCGTTATGGTTATCACGCCCAGCGGGATACCGTATGAGGAGATCAGCCCGGACATGGTACCGGTGATCAATCTTTCTACTGGGGAATGGACAGAAGGGGAGTGCAAACCTTCCACGGAGGCTCCGATGCACCGGATGATCTATCAGCATAAAGAGAAAATGGAAGCGGTTGTCCATACTCATTCACCTTTTGCAACCGCCATGTCCATCCTGGTGGAGGAACTTCCGGCAGTTGCGGCGGCCTCCGCACCGTATTCGCCGGTGAAGGTAGCACCGTTTGAGATCCCGGGATCTGAAGAGATTGCCAAAGCGGCGGTAAAAGCCATGGGAGAACACAATGTGGTCTGCCTGTTAAAGAATCATGGACTGATCGCAGCAGGCAGAAATGTGTCTCAGGCTATGAGCATCGCGGAATATGTGGAGGAGAACTCACAGATCGCGTATTACACTTATACGGCAGGAAATATGGAGCCTATCCCAGAGGAAGGTTATAAAATCATGCATGACCGGGCTGTAAAAAAACTGGGCTTAGAATAAGCAGGACAATAGATAAGGCAATGGAAAAACATACCTGAAGGATGATCGGAACTGAGGTGATAAGATTAGAGAAATCATAATGAGAGGATGATAGGAATGATGGGATTGCCAATGAGACAAAAGAAGATCTTAAAAAAGCTTATGGCCTTGGACGGATGGGTAAAAGGCAGGAAGCTTGCAGAAGAGATGGAGGTAACTCCTAGGACAATCCGGACAGATATTGCAGCCATCAATGTGTGGCTGAAATCGGTCAGCTGTTATATTGAATCTTCCAGACAAGAGGGGTACCGGCTCCGGGGAGAGAGACAGGGAGAACTGGAGTCTTTGCTATGGGACGGCACGGACATTCCGTTAACACCGCAGGAACGTATGCGGATCCTTGGCATCAGACTCCTTCAGGCAGATGAAGAAAATCCAGAGGATGTGGACGAGCTGGAAGAGGAGATGTTTGTCAGCCGGACAACGCTGGAAAGCGGGATTTTTAAGATCAAAGCTATGCTTGAGAGCCGGACGACACCAATGTACATAAAAAGAACCGGAAGAAAGATATGGACGTCAGGTGAGGAAGAGACAAGGAGATTTCTCTTAAAAGAACTTGTAGTAGACCGCACAGATCCAGATTATCTAATGATCGAGAATTATAATGATTATTTTGGAACCAATGTGCCGGAAAAAATGATGAACTGTGTTTTGAAATCATTGACAGACAAGGAGATTTCTATGACAGCGGAGGATATTCTGCACTTGGTCATTTATCTGTCGATCAAGCTTTCCAGGATCCATATGGGTTATGAATTCCAAAATAAGACCAAGGATCTTATGGCTCCTGAGGACATTAACTGGGCATTGTCTGAAACGATTGCCGAGAAAGTACGAATCGAATTTTCAACTGTATTCAATGAGGAAGAACTAGTAGATCTGGCTGTCCAGCTTTCTCTTTTCCGCCTGATCGGAAATGAATCAGAAGCCAGGCCTATTCCCAAACCGGAGCAGTCTCATTATGAATATGTGGTAAATGAACTGTTAAAAGATATCAAAAATAAATTTCATCTGGACTTAACTGACGACCAGGAGTTGAAAGATGGACTGGTGACCCATATCAGATATACCCTGAAACGGATCAATATGGAGCCAGAGAGCACCAATCCAGTGCTCATGCTGCTGAAGACAGAGTATCCTTTTGTTTTTGATATGTCCTTGTTCTTATATGAACGTTTTTACGACGTATTCGGTGTGAGGCTGAATGAGAATGAGCTGGGATATGTGGCCACGTATCTGGGAAGTGCTGTGGAGCGTTTGGAACGGAAAAAATCTCCTAAGGATTTCACGATCGCGGTGGTGACCGGGATGAATTATGGGACAAGCAGGCTTATGACAACAAGGATGAAAGCAATCTATGGGGATAACTGCAACATTGAAGGCCCGTTTTCCATCTATGCAGTCCATGAGATAGAGAAACTCAAGCCGACCTTTGTGATAACAACAGAGTCAAAGCAGGTACTCAAAAATATTCATGTGCCGAAAATACAAATTTCACCGCTGCTGAATGAAAAGGACCAGAGGGAGATCAACAAATGGCTGCAGCATATGAGAAAAGAAATGATGTACGACCAGCTGCCAAAAAGTATCAAGGATTATTTTCACGAGGAGTTATTTTTTTATCATATGAGGACGGAAACACCGGGAGAAGTCATCAAAGCTATGTCTGAAAGTCTTATAAAGCTGGGATTTGCCGAGAGAGATTTTGCTGTAAAAACAATGGAACGGGAGCAGGTGGCTTCTACGATCTTTGGAAATAAGATCGCAATGCCTCATCCGATCGAAGCATGCGCAAAAAAAACGGTCATCAGCGTGGGGATTCTGGACCGCCCCATTCCATGGGGCAGCGGTGAGGCACAGTTGATCTTCATGCTGGCGGTGAAAAAGGAAGATATGAAATATCTGAACAGCTTTTTTGATTTGACTGTGCGTCTGGTGGATGATGAAGGACTGGTAAAGCGGCTGCTGGATTCCAAAAATTTGGCCCAATTTAAAGACAGGCTGCCGATTTTGTAGAGAAAGGAAAGAAAGCATATGGATTTAAAAGAGTTGATTTGCCCAAAGCTGATTCTATGTAATGTGGACGCGGAGGACTCCCAGGATGCCTTGAGACAGCTGGCAGGACATTTAGAAAAAGAAGGATATGTGGAAGAAGGATATCTGGATATGCTTTTGGAAAGGGAACGGAAATTTCCCACCGGACTTTGTACGAAACCGTTTGCGGTGGCGCTGCCTCATACGGAGCCGGATCATGTGATAAAACCGTGTATCGCGGTGGCTAAGCTTCAGAAACCGGTAGAATTTCATGAGATGGTCAATGATCGGAACACTGTGCCTGTGCGCTTCATTTTTAATCTGGTACTACAGAAGACAGAGCAGCAGCTGGAACTGCTGCAGAAGATCATATCAATATTTTCTGATAAGGAGGCGATGGAGAGGCTGGAAAAAGAAGAGAAGCCCGAAAAAATAGCAGAGATCTTAGAGTATACGGAAATAAGCAAAAGCTGTTAACCGTTGAAAGAAAGGAGAAATAAATTATGGCAAGAGCATTTAAGATTTTGTCTGCCTGCGGCAGCGGTATTGCAACTTCTTCTCACGTGGCAACATCCATCCGGCAGGGAATGGCAGACCGGGGGGTAAATGTTGAGGTCAGGACCTGCGGAGTAAATGAGATGTCCGGGCTGATCGACAACGTCAAACCGACGATCATTGTTTCCACTACTTCTTTGGAATCCGTGAGAAACGTAGGGGATATTAAAGTCATGTCCGGAGTGCCTTTGTTGACAGGCATAGGGAAAAATCAATTTTTTGATGAGATGGAAGGATATTTAAAAAGTATTTCATAACAAATGAAAAGGAGGATGGAATATGGGTGTCATAAATACAATTTTAGGGCTTGGCGCTTCAGTCATCATGCCGATCGTGATCTTTCTTCTGGGAGTAGTCTTTAGGATGAAGGTAAAAAATGCTCTCAGGGCGGGACTTACGGTTGGAATCGGGTTTACCGGCATCAGTCTGGCGATCAGTCTGGTAAGTGATAATCTGGGAGGTCTGGTAAAAGCCATGCAGGCTAACTGGGGGCTGACGCTGGATATCACAGATGTAGGATGGCCGGCAGCTTCGGGCATAGCCTTCGGAAGCGGAACTTTTGTGCTAGCTTCCATTGTCACATTTCTTGTTGTCAATGTGATTTGTCTGGTCATTAAAATCACGCACACGTTAAACGTAGATATTTTCAACTACTGGCATTTCATCTTGATCGGGACTGTTTCTTACTTTGTCACAGGGAACTTTATACTGGGAGTGATCGTGGGAACTCTTTTTATGATGATCAATACAATCTTAGGGGAGCGGCAGGAACAGGTTGTAACAGATTTTGCCGGTGAGCAGATGGCCGGACTGACTTTCTCTACCCAAGGATTCCCTTTACAGCTTTTGTTTGCCAGAGGCGTGGACTGGGTGATTGGAAAGATCCCGGGGCTGAATAAGATTTCTTTCAACCTTGGAAATCTTCCGTCCAGCATCTCCTTTTTCGGAGAGCCGATGATCTTAGGTTTTCTGCTCGGAGGTATTATGAGCTTTCTGGCCGGATATAAGTGGGATGCGGCACTTGTGGTCGCAGTGGGACTGTCCGCTGCTATGTTCCTGCTCCCAAGAATGGTTTCGATCATGATGGAAGGCCTGGCACCGCTCACCGATGCAGCCAGGGACTTTATGAACACCAGATTCCCCGGGCGGAAGTTCAACATTGCTATGGATTATTGTATGCTCCTGGGAGACCGGGATGTCATTACCATGGGAATCATCACTGTACCAATAGTACTTGGACTTGCAGTCATCCTTCCGGGAAACAGATTCCTTCCATTTACAGACCTTACCGCGCTTCCTTACTGGATGATCGGTGTGGTTATCGGTACAAAACGAAATTCTTTCCGGGCGCTGATCGCTGCAGTGCTGACACTCTGTATCGGACTTTGGATCGCAACGGATCTTGCACCGTTGATCACGCAGATGGCTACAGGCGTCGGATTTAAATTCGAGGCAGGAACGACCATCTCTGGATTCTGTGTAGGGCAGGAATGGCCGGGCTATATCATCCATAAGATCATTTCCTTCTTCTATGGAATGTTCTAGCATGATTATTTTTAGATACCAAAATATTTATATATAGGGGGATGTTAGAAGGGGATTGTCCGGCAGGCCGGACGGTCCCATTCCTTTCATTCCATAGGAAAGTTCTCCGAACCTCCCTATGGAACAAAAAAGCTCTACGGGCACTATGCACACAAATGAGAAAGGGAGGATGTTTTATGTTAGTGACAATGAAGGAACTGCTCTGCCGGGCAAAAGAAGGAGGATATGCGGTGGCGGCAGCCAATGTTTTTACGGGAAGGACTGTGGAAGCATGCTTTAAGGCTGCGGCGGAGAGAAAGGCTCCGGTGATCATTGCCTGTACACCTTATGTGCAGATGGAAGAACTGGCTCTTACCGCCCGGATGTACGAACGGAAATATCCGCAGGTCCCGGCGGCGCTGCATCTGGACCATGGAAAAGAATATGAGGATGTCCAGCGTGCTTTAAGATGTGGATTCACCTCTGTGATGCTTGACAAGTCTACACTTCCCTACAAAGAGAATGTAAAAGCTGTCAGGGAGGCCGTCCGTGCCGCTCATGCAGTGGGAGTCACTGTGGAGGCGGAGCTTGGGCATGTGGGAAAAGGAGCAGAGTATGAAGAAACCAGGGACAGCGGCCTTACAAGGAAAGAGGAAGCAAAAGGCTTTGTAGAAGAAACCGGGGTGGACGCTCTGGCAGTGGCTGTGGGTACGTCCCATGGGGTTTACAAGGGCAGGCCCCATTTGAATTTTGAGCTTCTTAACGAACTGAGCCGGGAAGTGCCTGTACCGCTTGTCCTGCACGGCGGTTCCAATACCGGTGAGGATAAACTGAAAAAAGCGGTTGATCTCGGAATACAGAAGATCAATCTTTCCACAGACCTTTCTACTGAGTACCTGAAAGGTGTGAAAAAATTTGAGGAAACAAATGATCCACTGTTTGATGAGAGCGGTGCACTGGTTTACACCGGGAATCGGACAGTATATGCCAACCAGGCGTTGTCTAAAGGAGCAGAAGCTTATCAGGAAATTTTAGAAAATTATATCAGGGTATTTGGAAGTGAAGGCAAAGCACTGGGTTGAGAAAGGATGAAGAAAGATGGGAAAAATCAAGGTAGCCGCAAGTATGGAGCTCTGGCCTGATCATTTAAAGAAACTGGAGCCTTACTGTGAAATCAAAAGGCTTCCGTGGACAGCGACGGATATCCTGCCCACAGAGGAAGAGATTATAGAGGAGTGTGGGGGCTGTGAGGCTGTGTTGTTTTATACAGATCCTGTGACAGAAAGAGTGATCAGGGAGCTGAGAGAAAAGGGCCTTAGGCTGATCGGCTGCGGAAGGGCCACACCAAATAATATTGACACCAGGGCTGCCGGGGAAATGGGGATTCCGGTGATCCATGCTCCAGGAAGGAATGCGCATTCTGTGGCGGAATATACTGTGGGTATGATGCTGGACATCTGCAAAAGAATTTCCTTTACTTATCATGGGCTCTGGTCCGGAAGATTTTTGGCAGATGAAAAGGATATTTATGATGTGCCGGACAAAAAGGATGTGATCTGGAGGTTTAAAGACCGGGAAAATCCAAGATCCTCCTACCCATGGGGCATCGACCTGTACGGCAGGACGATTGGGATCGTGGGACTTGGACATATTGGGCAGAATGTGGCAAAGATATGCGCAGGGATGGGGATGGAAGTGCTTGCGTATGATCCGTTTCAGCCGGAGGAAACCTTTGAAAGCGTTTGTGCAAAGAGATACGAAGATCCGGTTCAAATGCTGCCGGAATGTGATATTGTGAGCGTCCATCTGAGTGTGACGCCAGAGACAAAAGCTATGATCGATGAGGAGTGGTTTGATGCCATGAGGCAGGATGCCTATTTTATCAATACCTCCAGAGCGGCAGTGGTGGACCAGAAGTCATTGATTGAGGCACTTTCCAAGAAAAAGATCGCTTTTGGGGCGGTAGATGTTATGTGGGATGAACCGGCGCCAAAGAACCACCCGTTTTTTTCCATGGACAATGTTTTGCTGACACCCCACATGGCCGGTATCAGTACAGACTCCAAGAAGTGGGCTTCGGAGATGATCGCGGAGGACTTGCTCAATTACATATTGGAACAGCCCCTTTTACGAGTATGGGACAGGTAGAAAGGGGGAAGGGCATATGAATTGCATCAGGACTGTTTTGGGAGATGTGGATGTGCAGGAGATGGGAATGTCCTATACTCACGAACATATTTACTGCGATCCGTATACTGCCCAAAGGGACCCGACACTGGCGATCACAGATATCGAAGGTTCCATAAGAGAGCTCCGGCTGTTTTTTAAGGCTGGGGGATCCACACTGGTGGAGGGAACGGCGGCTGATTACGGCAGGAATCCAAAGAAACTTGTATATGCCAGCAGGCAGAGCAGGGTTCACCTGATCGCCACCACAGGGTTTTATCTGTATGACCACAATCCAGAGTTTATGGATTATATCAGCACAGAAGAACTTTCGGAGCTGTTTGTCAGAGAAATTGAGGAGGGGATGGACGGAACCCACATACGTGCAGGGCAGATAAAATGTGCGGTCTCTCCGAGATTTATCCATCCAAGGGAGAAAAAATGCCTGAAGGCTGCAGCCAGGGCGCAGAAGAAGACCAATGCCCCGATCTGGATCCACCACGGAGGGATGATGGGAGAAGAGATCCTTCAGTGTCTGGACAGTCAGGGAGCGGACCTTTCTAAGGTAGTGTTGGGGCATATGGACAGGAACCCGGATCCTTACGAATATAAAAGAATTGCAGCCATGGGCAGTTTTCTGTCTGTGGACAATATTGCCAGAGTTTACCGCTATCCGGTACAGACGAATATAGATATGATCTTGGATATAATAGAGGAAGGGTATCTTGACCGGCTTCTCATCAGTGCGGATTTTGGACGGAGTAATTATTTTAAGGCCAACAATGGAGGTCCGGGGCTTGAGTACATCATCAGGAAGTTTATCCCCAGACTGAAAGAAACAGCGGGTATCACGGAAAAAGAAATCAGTACGATATTTGTTGAAAACCCGAAAAAAGTATATGGCTGCTTTTAGCCGGGACGGAGGGATTTGATGTATGAGAAAGAGACAGTGATAAAAGAAAAATGCATAAGATCTCCATTTCTTATGGCCCCAATGGTGACGTTTGGATATGGAGTGGAGGACGGAATGATCACAGAGGAGCTCATTTCCTACTATGAGGAGCGGGCCAGAGGCGGAGTAGGGATGATCATTGTGGAGGCTGCATGCGTGGCAGAGGACGGACGGCTTTCCAAATATCAGATAGGAATCTGGAAAAAAGAGCAGTTGGAAGGACATAGAAAACTCGTTCAGGCAGTTCATGACTGCAAAGTACCGATACTTTCTCAACTCCATCACGCAGGCATCCGGACAGTATCGGGAAGGCCTGCGGCTCCGTCCAAGTTCCATGGGGTGCTCAGAGGGAAGGGGTATATGGCAGAGGAAATGACCACAGAGGAGATCCTTGAGAGAGAGCAGCAGTTTATACAGGCTGCTGTCAGGGCGCAGGATGCCGGGTATGACGGGGTAGAGATCCACTGTGCCCATTCTTATCTGCTGAGTTCATTTTTATCCCCCACAGTCAACCACAGGACCGACAGGTTTGGAGGAGATTTAAGGGGCAGGATGCAGATGGCACTGGATATATTATCGGGGATCAGAAGAAGCTGTGGAGATCATTTTATCCTGTCTGTCCGGCTTGGATTTGACGAACCAGATCTTGAAGCCTCAGCCCATATGGCAAAGGCATTTGTAAAGGCGGGCATGGATCTTCTGCATGTGTCTACAGGCTTTGGGTCCACCGGTTCTATGGATGAGAGAGCGATGGAGCCGTCTCCTGACGGTTTTCCGTTTAATATCCGAATTTGGGCAGCCATGCAGATGAAGCAGAGAGTGAAGTGTCCGGTGATTGCTGTGGGCGGGATCCGCCAGGTACAGCAGGGGATGTTTCTTTTGGAACAGGAATGTGCGGATTTTGTGGCGTTGGGAAGAGCGTTACTCTGTGATCCCCAGTGGGTCAAGAAAATAAAGCAGGGGCGTGAGATCGTTTCCTGCAGAAACTGCCGGAAATGTCTTTGGAGTACGGACTACCATAAATGTCCGGGATGGAGGGAATATCATGGATGAGAAACAGATCGAAAAATTCAGATTCGGTGTACTGACATCAAAGGGGCACGCTGAAGTACATGAGATGAGGCTGCCGAAGCTTTCAGAACACCAGGTGCTGGTAAAGCAGCTGGTCTGCAACATCTGCACTGCGGATTACGGGCAGTGGCTGGGCCTGAGGGAGCACCAGGGTTATCCTATGGCGGGAGGCCATGAAGGGGCCGGTATCATCATCGAGACCGGGGATCAGGTGGTAGAACTTCTGCCAGGCGATTTTGTGGCTATTTCCAATAATTACTGCGGGGAATGTGAATACTGTAGGCGGGGAGAGGAAAGTCAGTGTGTGATCCGAAGCTCCTATGACCTGCATGAGGGAGGTTACAAGGGCAGAATGGGATTTGCGGAATATCAGGTGAGAAATGCAACAGCAGTGGTGAAGATGAATCCAAAGCTCAGCCCAAGTGAGGCTGCATTCTTAGAGCCACTGGCAACCGTGGCAAAGGGGATCGGGAAGCTGAATGTCCGGCCGCAGGATACTGTAGCCGTCATCGGAGCCGGCACTATGGGGCTTTTAAACGCCCAGGCCGCCAGGGCATGCGGCGCCAGGGTCATTGTAACCGAGATGATGGAAAAGAAGATAACAACTGCCAGAGATATGGGCTTTGAAGTGGTCGATGTGAGGAAGGATGACCCTGTGAAAAAAGTAAAGCAGATCACAGACGGGAGGGGTGTTGACGCGGTCATTGTGGCTGCCGGAGCGACGAAGGCCAATGAACAGGCAGCCGCCATGCTGAAACATTTTGACGGCAGGATTTTAATGTTTGCGGCTGCTTATCCGCCGCCCAAACTGGGCATCACCTCCAATGACATTCATTACCGCAGGATGGAGATCCTGGGGACTTATCTGGGGGATACCAAAGATTTCTTAGAAGCGGCAAGAATGCTCAATCAGGCAGTGGTGGACGTAAAACCGTTGATTGAGAAAAGCTACCCCCTGGATGAGATACAAAAAGCTTTTGAGGAAGCGGCGAAACCGGGAAATTACCGGGTCAGTGTTTTGCTTCACGATCAAGGCGGAGGGGAGGGAACATGCTCAGAATAGGGCAGGAAGGGTTTTTTTATAAATATATATCGGAACAGGATGTGGAACTGTTTGCGGAAGTATCCGGAGATAAAAATCCTCTGCATCTGGACGAAGAATATGCCCAAACCACCAGGTTCCGCGGGCGCATCGCTCATGGCATGATCGGGGCGGGGATCATCTCGGCAGCTATCGCCGGAGTTCTTCCCGGACCGGGAACCATTTATCTGAACCAGACATTAAACTTTGAACGGCCCGTTAGGATCGGCGACCGGGTGACTGCCAGGGTCAAGGTGCTGAAAATTGAGATGAAAAAAACATTCAATCTTGCCACATTGGAGACAACCTGTGTCAATCAGGACAATGAAGTTGTCATCAGCGGGAGAGCATTGGTGATTCCGCCAGAGGAATAGGAAGGAGGAGAAATGCAGTTATTGAGAGTAGTACCGTCCGTATATTATTTTGACACTATGAAGCAGTTCCAGGATGAATTCCAGATCGGACCAGAAGATCTGGTGGTCACAAACCGGTATTTATATGAACCGCTGCTGAAACCATTTGATGTGCAGGCAAATTATATTTTTCAGGAGGCGTTTGGAGACGGGGAGCCTTCTGATGAGATGATCGACCATATTAAAAAAGCAGCGTCGGACTGTCATTATGACAGAATCTTCGCCCTTGGAGGAGGAACCATCCTGGATATCTGCAAGGTGCTGGCACTAGATATGCCGGATGGATGTACCCCGCTGTTTGAGGGAGAGAGGGAGCCAGTGAAGAAAAAACATCTGATCGCTGTTCCTACCACCTGCGGCACTGGAAGCGAGGTTACAAACGTGGCAATAGCGGAGATCAAATCCAGACATACAAAAAAGGGATTGGCATCAGACGCATGTTATGCAGACTGTGCTGTGCTTGTGCCGGAAGCGTTAGAGGGGCTGCCCTATCAGGTGTTTCTCACAAGCTCCATAGATGCTTTGATCCATGCAGTGGAATCCTTTTTGTCTCCGAAAGCCACTCCTGCTACAGAAATGTTTTCCAGGAAAGCAATAGAGATGATTCTGACCGGATACCACCATATGGCGGAGCATGGAAAGGATGCAAGAAGGAAGGAACTAAACAAGTTTATGCTGGCATCCAACTATGCAGGTATTGCATTTGGAAATGCGGGGTGTGCGGCTGTCCATGCGCTGTCCTATTCCATCGGGGGTGCCTTCCATGTTCCCCATGGGGAGGCAAATTATCAGTTTTTCATGGATGTAATGCAGCTTTATGAGACAAAGAGGCCGGAGGGCAGGATCCAGAACCTGAAACAGACGATCGCAGACATTTTCGGCTGGGACAGGGACTCTGTTTTTCTGCGGCTTCGGGAACTTTTATCCAATTTTATGGAAACCAGACCATTAAAGGATTATGGGATGGTACATTCTCAGATTGAGGAGTTTACCAGGAGTACAGTGGAGAATCAGCAGAGACTTTTACAGAATAATTATGTGGAACTGACGAAAGAGGAGATCAGGGAAATATTTAAGAGGAGATATGAGAGCCAGTAGCCGGGAGGGATGGATATGGCATTAATGACAGGGAAAGAATATATCGAGAGTATCAGGAAACTGGACCAGAAGGTCTATATGTTTGGAGAAAGGGTGGAAGATCCCACAAGGAACCCGATCCTGCGTCCATCGCTGAATTCAGTGAGGATGACGTATGATCTTGCGTTTCAGGAGGAATACCGGGATTTGATGACGGTCATCTCGCCGGAGACAGGACAGCGGATCAACAGGTTCACACACATTCACAGGAGCAGTGAGGATCTGGTAAATAAAGTGAAGATGCAGAGGCTTCTGGGACAGAAAACAGCCTCATGTTTTCAGCGGTGTGTGGGAATGGACGCATTTAATGCCGTTTACAGCACAACATATGAAACAGATCAAGTACACGGGACCGGATATTTTAAGAATTTTCAAAATTTTATGCTTTACGTGCAGGAAAATGACCTGACGGTGGACGGAGCCATGACGGACCCGAAAGGTGACCGGTCCCTTCCTCCTCATGCCCAGGAAGACCCGGATTTATTTTTACGTGTAGTGGTGAGACGGCCGGACGGAATTGTAGTAAGAGGCGCCAAGGTCCATCAGACCGGAGCAGTCAACTCCCATGAGATTCTCGTAATGCCCACGATTGCGTTAGGGCCGGAGGATCAGGATTATGCTGTCTCCTTTGCAGTGCCAAGCGATGAGAAAGGCATCTTCATGGTGGTGGGCCGCCAGAGCTGTGATACAAGAAAAACAGAGAATGCGCCAATGGATGTGGGCAACCAGAAGTTCGGCGGAATGGAGGCATTGATTGTATTTGACAATGTATTTATTCCGAATGAGCGTATTTTCTTAAACGGAGAGACGGATTTCTCAGGAATGATGGTGGAAAGATTTGCTGGATATCACAGGCAGAGTTACGGCGGATGCAAAGTAGGGGTGGGCGACGTGCTGATCGGAGCGGCAGCTCTGGCCGCAGACTATAACGGCATTCCCAAGGCTTCCCATATCAAGGATAAGCTGATCGAGATGACTCATTTAAATGAAACTCTGTACTGCTGCGGCATTGCCTGTTCCAGTGAGGGAGTTCCCACGAAATCTGGGAATTATATGATCGACCTTCTTTTGGCAAATGTATGCAAACAGAATGTGACCAGATTCCCTTATGAGATCACCCGGCTGGCAGAGGACATTGCAGGAGGACTTATGGTGACGGCTCCTTCCCAGGCAGATATAAGAAATCCTGAGCTTAAGCCTTATATTGAAAAATATCTGAAAGGAAATAAAAATGTGCCCACAGAGAACCGGTTAAAGATCTTACGGCTGCTTGAAAATCTAACCCTTGGGACTGCCGCGGTGGGATACCGCACAGAATCCCTGCACGGAGCCGGATCGCCGCAGGCTCAGAGGATCATGATCGCAAGACAGGGAAATCTTTTAGAGAAAAAGGAACTGGCAAAACAGATTGCAGGCATATCAGAAGAATAAAGGCGGGATAAGTTATGGAGCTGTCAGAAAAAATAGAGAAAATACTGGAGCAAAACGTAAGACCAAGGCTAAGGGAACATGGAGGGGATATCCGCGTATCAGAGCTGAAAGATGGTATCCTCACAGTGGAGTTTTCAGGGGCCTGCAGCGGATGCCCGTCTGGGCGTATTACCCTGGAGGAACTGGTAAAAACAGCGATACAGGGAGAATGTCCGGAGATAAAGGATGTCAGAACTGAACAGACTGTCAGCGTCGAACTGATCCGGCAGGCTAAAGATCTGATGGGCAGAAACAAAAAAAGGTCATGGAAAGAATTATACAGAGAAAAGGTGGTCAGTGCGGATGAGGCCGTATCCCATATCAAGCCAGGCCATAGGGTGGTACTTTCCCATGCAGCCGGAGAATCCCTGGTACTTTCCGATGCTCTGGTAAGAAACAAAGATCTCTATGAGAATGTAGAGATCGTCCATATGGTGGCTATGGGGGAGGCCAGATATTGTGAACCGGGGATGGAACAGCATTTCAGGCACAACAGTTTCTTTCTCGGAGCTTCCACAAGAAAGGCAGCCCGTGAGGGAAGAGCAGATGTGACCCCTGTCTATTTTTCAGAAATACCGGAGCTTTTCAGAACATCTCTTCCTGTGAATGTGGCGCTGTTAAATCTGTCGCCTCCAGATGAACACGGCTATTTAAGTTTTGGAATTTCGGTCGACTACTCTAAGCCTGCGGCCATGGCGGCGGATCTGGTGATCGCACAGATCAACCCTTCCATGCCAAGGACTCTGGGTGATAGTTTTATCCATGTGAAAGATATTGATTATATTGTGGAGGCGGATACGCCCCTGATCGAGCTTCCGCCCGCAAAGGTAACGGAGACCGAAAGGGCAATAGGGAAAAATTGCGCATCTTTGATCGAGGATGGTGACACCCTGCAGCTGGGCATCGGAGCGATCCCAGATGCAGTACTCGGCTTTTTGATGGACAAAAAGGATCTGGGAATACACTCAGAAATGATCTCGGATGGTGTTGTGGACTTGGCAGAAGCAGGGGTCATAACCAATAGGAGAAAAAATCTGCATCCTGGAAAGAGTATCGTGACGTTTCTCATGGGAACAAAGAAACTGTATGACTATGTGGACGATAATCCGGAGGTAGAACTTCATCCGGTGGACTATGTCAACGATCCTTATGTGATCGCAAAAAATGATCATCTGGTATCAATTAATTCCTGTGTGCAGGTGGATTTGATGGGACAGGTTGTGTCCGCATCCGTTGGCAGGAATCAGATCAGCGGAGTAGGCGGACAGGTAGATTTTGTTCGGGGCGCCAATATGAGCCGAGGGGGAAAAAGTATCATGGCTATGCCCTCTACGGCGGCAAATGGGAAAATCTCCAAGATCGTACCGGTAATCGATGAGGGGGCATCAGTTACAACTTCCAGATATGATGTGGACTATGTGGTAACAGAATATGGGGCAGTAAGATTAAAGGGTGAGACCCTGAGAAACCGGGCGAAAAAACTGATCGGGATCGCACATCCAGACTTTCGTCAGATGCTGGAAGAAGAATATAAAAAGAGATTTCATAGATGCCGGAATATGAATGAATCATAGTGATAAAAGAGATGACGGCCTTTATCCAGACATACCCGGGTAAAGGTCGTTTTTAAATGTTTATTTATGCCCATGGGGCATCCCGTAATTCGTACGCTTCGGGCAGGCGTGCTGCGAACAGCAAAGGATAGCACACTGCTTATGATTAATGAATGGACATTCCGGCAGGAATGAAAAAAGAAAATAGTTTAATTCTCAGAAAAGTATTCTGCCAGCTGAATGATGAACTGGCTGTTTGTCGGACGTTCTAACATGCAGGTCTGTGTAATACTCCAGAATAATTCTTTGTTGCCTTTGCTCCATACGGAGTCAATCGCATGACGGATGGTCCGTTCAACACTGGTCGGCGTTGCATGATTCTTTTCTGCGATATAAGGATATAGACGTTTTGTGATCCCGTCAAAAACAGATGGGTCCTTTACACCCAATTCGATTGCCTGTCTCAGATAGAGATAGCCTTTTAAATTCGGAGTGATGCCCAATTGTTTTAAAAGTTTGCTGATTCGGCTTGAGAGATCTAAATGCGCAGTAGAAGATGCCGCCTGATTTAAGAGCTGGTTGATGTGAATAACATGTGAGGTGCTGTCAGGTACGGATGTATGGTTTTTTGAGTGTATTACAGAAATTTGTAAAATAGTATCGTCTGACAGTACCAATTGAAGATTTTCGTTTTGCATGATATACTCCCCTCATAAAGATAAATTTACTCCTTAGATTATGTAATCATGTTCATTATAGAAAATAAAGAGGAATATTGTCAACTTGTCGAGGGGTGAATTTATTCCATATTTGGAAGGTGGAACGAATGAATTATAAAAAACTTAAGGAAATTATGCAAACAAAAAAGTTTACAGTGGAAGATTTGTCAAAAAGCAGCAGGATCCCCATCGGCACTTTATCAAAAATTGTATGCGGGATCACTCCGAATCCAAGATTTAACACGATGGAAGAAGTGGCAGCTTCCCTAAATTGTTCTCTGGATGAGTTCTCAAATCGGGAGCCCATGATCCCATATGATTATGAAAACTACATCCGTAAGTTTAAACGTCTGCCGGCGCACCAGAAAGAATATATCAAATATGTGATTAATTTAGAGTATGACAGAATGGTATCCTTAAAATCTTCTGGAAAAAAATCAATGAAGTGTTTTGAGTTTACCAGTGTGGAGGACGGCTTGGCTGACTATGGAAGCCAGAAGGTGCATGATGTATGGGTGGAACAGAATCCTATTACAAAGGAATGTACCTTTTTCGTCTGGGTGCGCACCAATATGCTGGAACCGAAGTTTTGCAGAAACTCTATTCTAGGATTCCAGTACATGGACGGGCGCTTTCCAAAACATGGAGAGATATGGATGTTCCTAAGGTCAGGATATTTGTATATAGGCCGTTATTTTAAGAGACACGGTGTTCCGCTGCTCAGGTCACTGAACGGAACGATAGACGATGAGGAGATCACAAGCGTGATGGATTATAAAAGAGTCGGAAGGTTCGTGGGGACCGTAGATATCCCCGAGTTGACATCGATAGTTTAAAAGATGGAATTCTGTCAATACTCCAAGTATATAACTTACGTTGGAAAGGGTGTGGCAGAACAAATGAAGCTGGAAGAAAAAGCAATCCTTCATTTTTTGGACAGGTTTGACCAGACTCCGTTTCTTGTCAAAATAAAAGAAGAGGAGTATTCGATTGGGGACGGGGAGCCAAGATTCTCGATTATCTTCAAAAAGGAACCGGATTTAAAGGAAATGATGACAAGTACATCCCTGGCATTGGGTGAGGCCTATATGCGGGGTGATCTGGAGATTGATGGGGATTTGTACCAGGCATTGTATTATTTTCTCGGACAGATGGGCAACTTCTCGGTGGATTCAAGAGTGCTGAGAAAACTGATGTTTCCTTCACTGGGAAGAAGAAAACAGAAAGAGGATGTCTCCTCCCACTATGATCTGGGAAATGATTTTTACAGTCTTTGGCTGGATGAGACTTTAAACTATTCCTGTGGGTTCTTTGAGTCTGAGAGTGATACACTTTACGAAGCACAGAAGCATAAGACAGAGAGAATCCTTGCCAAGCTTAATTTGAAAGAAGGGATGGAGCTTCTGGACATTGGATGTGGTTGGGGGTACCTTTTGATCGAGGCTGCCAAAAAATATAAGATCCGCGGAACCGGCATCACTCTGAGCAGGGAGCAGCAGCAGGGGTTTCAAAAGCGGATTGAGCAGGAAGGTCTGACAGATTATCTGCAGGTTGAGTTGATGGACTACAGGGATCTGCCGGGATATAAAAAGAAGTTTGACAGGGTGGTCAGTGTGGGAATGCTGGAGCATGTGGGAAGGGATCATTATGAGCTTTTTTTCCAATGCATCAAGAGGGCGATGAAGCCAGGAGGAGTTTTTCTTCTGCACTTTATCAGCGCCCTGGAGGAACATCCGGGAGATCCATGGATGAAGAAATATATTTTCCCAGGAGGTGTCATTCCAAGTCTCCGTGAGATTGTGGACCTTGGCTCTAAATACCGTTTTTATCTACTGGACGCAGAAAGCCTGAGAAGGCATTACAACAGAACTCTGCTGTGCTGGGATAAGAATTTTAATGAACACAGGGCGGAGATTGAAGAGAAATTTGGTGAAACATTTGCAAGGATGTGGGATTTGTATCTGTGTGCATGTGCATCTACATTTCAGAATGGAATCATTGATCTGCATCAGCTCCTGTTTACGAACGGAATTAATAATGATCTGCCTATGACGAGATGGTATTGATCGGGGGACCTTGTCTTCCATAGAAAAAAGTCCAGGACAATGATTGCCCTGGACTTTGTTAATATCCGATCACATTGATGATTTTCTGGTTAATCCGTCCCAACTCATCGCTGACCTGATAGTTTTCTGTATCAAACAGGTATTTATGTACCTGAACAGCATTTTCCTTCAGTGTGGTAGGAAATCCATACCAGACACCAAGATATTTGTATTCCTTCTGGTCAAACGGAAATCCCTTCTGGCTTTTAATATCATAGCGAAAGATTGAAAGCAGCATGGAAAATAGTTCTTTCTGATCCATATTGGTCTTGATCTGCGGCAGAATCTTATCCATGGCACCCATCAAGCCAAAAGGATTCTTTTTCCCTTTGGCAAAGATTTTCTGAAGAACCTCTCTCTGGCGTCCGGCGCGGGCCAGATCACCGCCTGCTGTGTAGCGAATCCTTGAATAAGCCACCGCCTGGTTTCCATCTAATGTCTGAAGACCGGCAGTCTTGATCTTGGGTGAATCTCCACCGTTTAATCGATTCATATCGCCGATGTAGCTGTTTAGATTTTTAAGGATTGAAGAGTCCACCTTTACTTCTATACCGCCGATGGCATCCACAATATCTGCCAGGATCTTAAAGTTTACGGTCGCATATTGTTTGATATTTAAGTCCAGGTTTCTGTTGATGGTGCTGACAGCCAATTCGGGGCCGCCCAGGGAATATGCTGCGTTGATTTTTGTGTAGTGGCCGTTTACGCTGACATAGGTATCCCGGTAGATGGACAGCATTTTAATGTCCTTTGTGCTGTTGTTGATGCTGACTACAATAATAGAGTCCGAACGGTTCCCACGGTCTGACATACTTCCGGTCTGGGAGTCTATGCCAAACAGGGCGATGTTGGTGTAATCCTTCATATTGGCGTCTTCGTGGACTGTGACCAGCTTGCTTTGATTCATGGGTGTTGACTTGATTTTGCCAAGCTTGGAGTAAGATAACCCTAAAATGACTCCGATCAAGATAACGATCAGCAGCAACAGTATAAAAATCCACCGGATATGGGAATGCCGGCGTTTGGTAGCTTTTACGCTCATATAAACCTCCTAGTAAGCGTTCTTGTTAATAAATCCTTTGAAAACTGTCAGAAACAGTATTTTAAAATCCAGAGACAATTTCCAGTTTTCAATATAATACAGATCGTGTTCGATTCTGCCGCGGATGGATGTATCACCGCGGAAGCCGTTGACCTGTGCCCATCCGGTAATGCCTGGGCGCACCTGATGTTTGATCATATAGCGGGGAATCTCTTCTTTAAACTTTTCTACGAACAGAGGACGTTCCGGACGCGGCCCCACAAGACTCATATCTCCCCGGAGTACATTATAAAACTGTGGAAGTTCGTCCAGACTTGTATGGCGTATAAATTTTCCGAAGGGAGTGACTCTTGGATCGTTGGGTTTTGTCCACTGGGTTGCTTCCTTTTTGGGATCCTGGACCCCCATGGAACGGAACTTGTACATCTTAAATGGTTTGTTTCCGAGACCAACTCTTTCCTGGGCAAATAATACAGGGCCTGGAGAGCTGCGTTTCACCAAAAGCGCGATGACCAGCATGACAGGGGATAATATAACCAGCGCGCAGGCAGATCCGATGATGTCAATGGTACGCTTGACAACCCGGTTTACAATGTTGGTCAGAGGGACATTCCGGATATTGATGACCGGAAGCCCGTCCAGATCCTCGGTGTATGGGTTTGTGGAAATAAAGTTATAATAGTCCGGCACGAACTTCGTATGGACACCTGATTTTTCACAGATGGCAACCAACTTTTCCAGCTTCTCGTATTCGTCCAGATTCAGTGTGATAGCGACTTCGTCCAACGGGGTCTGCCCCAGATAATCTTCCAATTCATTTAAAAGTCCGATCTTTTTTATACCTCTGTATTCAAAGTTATCGCTGATGGTATCGTCAAAAATACCGTGGATATAAAGGCCCCAGTGGGGATTGGCTTTGATACGGTCAATATAGGCGGCAGCAGATGTGCTGAAGCCAACCAGGACCACATGTTTTAAATTCCGGCCGTTTTCCCTTGTACTGTTTAATACTTTCCGTATAGTAAAACGGGAGATGACGCCGACTACAAAGTTCATGGAAAAGAACAAAAGCAGAAGGCTCCGGGGGAAGTTTTGAAGTCTGGTCAGGACAATGGCAACGGATCCGATACCGAGACCAATCAGGTTTGCTTTAAACAGATTGATGATCTCACGGCTTCCGCGCTGATACCTCTTGGGAGTATAAAGGCCGAAGAAGGCATATAATAAAAGAAGGATAATGATTGAAATAAAAACCGTCTTCTGGTAATAAGAAAATCTTAACTCATATTTTCCAACAAAGAAAAATAGTTTAGAAATCCACGATTCTTTTCCCCATTCAAATCGGATCTTATGTGATAAAAAAGCCGATAGATAAATACAGACTGCATCAATGACGATATGCAGGCGGTTTAAATAGGCTTGATTTTGCTTAATCATTTGTTTTCTCCTCTATACAATATATTGCACCATACTTATGAACTTATTATAAGTGAAAAAGGACAAAGGCACAATGGGATTATTTCTTATGTTTTTCTTAGTTTTATAACATTTAAAACACAGTTTTTACACATTTATTTTGTACTATTTAAGCAAGATAAATACGAAAGGAGATATAGGTTATGTACGAAGATATGAATTTTAATAATACGGGATATACAGAACCAGATCAAAATCAAAATAAAGGAACTGCAAAAAAGACAGGAAAGAGGATCGCAAAGATCGCAGCGGCAGCGGTGGCCTTCGGACTGATCGCCGGGGTAACCATGCAAGGAGTACAGTATGGATTTTCAGCAGCAGGCATAGGAAACGGAGGAACCCAGCTTGCAACGACCAATACGACAAAAACATCTTCAAAAGGAACCACATCCGGAAACGAAGATTTGTCAACCGTAGCATCCAACGTTATGCCTTCCATCGTCTCTATCACAAGCAAATATACCACAAGCTCCGGAAATTTCTTCGGACAGCAGCAGAATAACGAAAGTGAGGGAGCCGGTTCCGGCATCATCGTCGGAAAGAAGGACGGATACCTTTTAGTTGTCACCAATAACCATGTCATCGCTGACGCACAGTCTATTTCTGTAGGATTTACAGACGGTACCAGTGCTTCCGGAACAATCAAGGGAACTGACAGCGACGCAGACTTGGCAGTGGTTGCGGTCAAACTAAAGGATATCAAGTCTGCTACAATGAAAAAGATCAAGGTTATCACATTGGGAGATTCTGATAATTTGAAAGTAGGAGAGCAGGCCATCGCCATCGGAAATGCACTCGGATACGGACAGTCTGTGACCGGAGGATATATCAGTGCCCTGAACAGGGAAGTACAGCTCACAGATAAAACCATGACTCTTCTTCAGACAGATGCCGCCATCAATCCGGGAAACAGCGGAGGCGCTCTGTTAAACAGTAAGGGAGAACTTGTAGGAATCAACACCGTCAAATATTCCTCAGAGGATGTAGAGGGAATGGGATATGCGATTCCGATCAATACGGCAAAACCAATCATTGACAGGCTGATCAAACAGAAAACCGTATCCAAATCCGAGCAGGCCTATTTAGGAATCTCAGGGCAGACCATCTCAAGCGATATGGCTGCACAGATGGATATGCCTCAGGGTGCACTGGTACGCCAGGTTGTTCAAAATTCACCGGCGCAGAAGGCAGGTATCAGCGCAGGGGATGTGATCGTAAGCTTCGATGGATCCACAGTGTCTACAATGGAAGGATTAAAGAGCAAGATCGAGGGCAAAAAAGCCGGCGATACAGTAAAAGTTGTCGTGAAACGCCAGAACCAGATGGGCACCTATGAAAAGAAAACCATAAGCGTCAAGCTGGAGAAAAAAACAGACGACAGTTCTTCTAGCAGCACGCAGAATAACTAATTGGAAACAGTTGAATTCTTAAATGATACAAGTTACAATAAAACGGGCGGCAAAGGCCGCTCGTTTTTAACGTATGGAATTAAGGAGCCGATATGATTTCAATTGAGATAGAACAAGTAAAGACCTTTATGGCAGGACTTTTGACCGGGGCGATGTGTGATGATTTTATGCTGTATGAAGGGAAACTTTCCATGGAGATCACTTACGAATTTGATGGAAAAATGCAGAAAGATTTTTACGATACGGATGAATGGGAAATACTGAAAGAGTATCCTTATATCCCGTGGAAGATGGAAAAGCAAAAGATATTTGCACTGATCAAAGGAAAAAAGACACCTCTGTCTTTTCAATTTGTGCTGATGCTCGATCCGAAACGAATGGCAGGCTTCCTTTCTAAATATAATATACCTGAGAGATCAGAAAACATTGGAGGATTATTTTTAAACATATATTTTGACCGGGAAAGCCTAAAATGTACGACCGGAGTTTCAAGAAAAACATTTGTGCTGGATAAAACCCTGGAATTAGCGTGGGACGAAGAAATGAAAATGTTTTTAAAAGGGAAGTAGGAGGAGTGAACCTATGAAATTATTGAAAGAGATATGCCGGGGGATTTTGATCGGGGTAGCCAATATCATACCGGGAGTCAGCGGAGGAACGCTGGCAGTTTCTATGGGGATTTATGACAAAATCATATACGCACTGACACATATACGCAAGGAATTTAAGCAGAGTCTTAAGATACTTGTGCCAGTAGGAATTGGGGCTGTTATCGGACTTGTGGGCCTTTCCTTTGTGATCAAATGGCTGTTTGAATATTATCCGATCCAGACTAATTTTTTGTTTATAGGACTGATCATCGGGGGACTGCCGGCGATTTTTAAGAGAATGGAAGGTGAAAAAAAGGGACTCTCACATGGGATTGCTTTTCTCCTTATGTTTGCACTGGTGGTCCTGCTCCCGCTTTTGGGCAGCCAGACAGCGTCAGATGTGATATTGACTGCAGATCCGGTCATGATGGGAAAGATGTTCCTGATCGGTATTATTGCCGCGGCCACCATGGTCGTACCTGGAGTCAGCGGATCTATGGTGCTGTTAGTTTTGGGATTTTACCAGCCGATTCTTCAAGAGATCACACAGTTTATGGTAAATGTGGCTACGCTGAATCTATCCGGCTTGACACACGGCATTCTCTTGCTGACACCGATGGCATTGGGTATTGCAGCGGGAGTCGTGATCATCGCAAAGATCATTGAATATCTTTTTGAACATTTTGAAGCAGTCACATTTGCCGGTATCGGCGGTCTGATCCTTGGATCCCCCATCGCCATACTCTATGAGGCCAATTTTGACCATTTTAATCTGTTCTCGGGAGTGACGGGACTGATCGCATTGGCGGCAGGATGTATCTGTGCTTATTACCTGGGCGAGGATTAAAGGGTTTTCATTTATAGAAATATATGATATGATATGTAGTAATGAATACTATATCGGAAAGTTTTAAAAAGGAGACGCCATATGAGTTTTAATATTGTCTGTGACAGCTGCACGGATTTAACAAAAGAAGATTTTGAGAAAGGATGTTATACCTGGATCCCGTTGACATTGCTGATCGGCGATGAGGAGATCGTTGACGATGATACTTTTGACCAGCGTTCTTTTTTAGACAAAGTGGCGAACAGCAAAGGCGCCTGTAAATCTGCATGTCCGGCGCCTGAAGCTTATATGGAAGCATATAAAAAGGCAGATGATATATATGTTGTGACATTGTCAGCAGAACTGAGCGGATCTTACAACAGCGCGGAGCTTGGCAAGAAGTTATACAAGGAAGAACTGGGAGACAAGAACATCTATGTGTTTAATTCCAGGGGAGCTTCAAGCACACAGCTTTTGATTGCCAGAAAGATCTATGAGTATGCGTCCTCAGGTATGCCGTTTGAGCAGGTCGTGGAACATGTGGAGGATTATATTAAGGGGCAGAGAACCTTTTTTGTATTAGAAACCTTGGATGTCCTGCAGAGAAACGGGCGGCTGTCCAAAGTCAACGCAGTGCTTGCCACAGCCCTGAACATCAAACCAGTGATGGAAGGGACAAAGGAAGGTGTCATCCAGAAACTGGCACAGGCCAGAGGGACCAAAAAGGCGTTGGCAAAGATGACAGAATGCATCGTAAAAGAAGGACAGGATCTTACGGAGAGGGTCCTTGCCATCGCTCACTGCAATTGCTACGAAAGAGCTGTTTATCTCAAGAATATGTTGGAAGAGAAGGTAAACGTGAAGGATATCGTCATAGTAGATACCAAGGGAGTCAGCAGCCTGTACGCATGTGACGGCGGCGTAGTGGTAGCTTATTAGACAACATAAGAAGAAAGAAACAGGGAGACGGTAAGAAACCGTTTCCCTGTTTTAGATTGTAAAATCTTTTGTTATGAATTCCTGGATTTGATTTATAAGGAGACTGGTATGGTAGCCGTCCGCCGCCGCATGGGAGATCGTGACGGTCAGCGGCATTTTGTAACGGCCGGCAGTTTCCTGATATTTACCGTATGTGATGATAGGAAATAGATTGGGACTGGCATCTGCGGACATGGTGCTGAGTCCGGTATAAGAAAGCCAGGGGACACACGAGATACAGAAAAAGTTCTGAGGCTGTCCGGGTTTGCCTTTTATGCCTTTATGATCCCCATACGTTTTCATATCATCCGTCATATCATGGTAGAAGGATGGAAAATCATCCGAGTAATACGTCCACAGATCAGAAAAAGTATGGTCATCATTATGGAAGACAGTGTAGGAAGGGTGCACAGTGTCCCAGATACCGGGCAGCCTTTCTTTTGAAAGCCCCATCTTAAATTCGTTTAAGCTGTTGACGGCCGATGAAACACAGTAGACAAAGCTTGGATAAAATTTAAGCCCTTTTTGCCGGATCAGTTTCAGAAAATCAGTCACATCCAACTCAGCTGTCAGGCTGTAGCCGCACTTGATCATCTCAGTGTAATATTGAAAATGTTCCCTGCGTTCCCACGTATCTAAATCAATCAGATGAAACATAAATTACCTCCATTTTTTCTTTCTTATCTCTATTATAGAGCAAATGAAAAAAAGTGCAAAAAAAAGATTGTTAAAAATATATACAACTTATTTTGTAAAGCCTAAATTTATATTGCGCGTAAACACCGCATTTAGCAGCGGAAACAGGGTACAAAGTAGAACAATAAAGGTATAAGAACCGCGGTTTTATGCGGTTTTTCGTTATTATATTAACGGTGTTTTTAGACAAAATCTATTGTTTGTACAGGAGTTATTGTATATAATTAGATACAATATCAAAAAGAAAGGGTGATGGAATGAGTCGCTTAGAAATTGTGACGCCGGACCGGGCGCAGATTGTGATGGAAGGGCTTTATAAGGATCTGGAGAGAAGGATGGAATCCAGTCCTCCGGGTATCTGTCCGGTCGATATGTCCAGGGCATTTTTGGAACTGTGCCATGCACAGACATGCGGAAAATGTGTGCCGTGCAGGATTGGGCTCGGACAGTTAAAGAATCTGATCAACGATGTATTGGACGGGAGGGCCACCATAGAGACCCTGGGACTGATCCGGGATACAGCGCAGTCAATCATGGATTCTGCGGACTGTGCCATCGGTTACGAGGCAGCCAATATGGTCTATAAGGGAGTGATCGGTTTCAGGGATGATTATCTGGAACACATCATGTACAATCGATGTCTCATGTCCCTGAAGTTACCAGTGCCTTGCGTATCCCTATGTCCAGCACGGGTTGATATACCGGGATACATAGCTTTGGTCAGGGAGGAGAGGTATGCAGACGCTGTGCGCCTGATACGCAAAGACAATCCTCTGCCTACTACATGCGGATTTATATGTGAGCATCCGTGTGAAGCCAAATGCCGTAGGAATATGATCGATGACTCTGTAAATATCCGCGGACTGAAACGGGTTGCCGCTGACTTTGCGGGCAAGGTCCCGCCTCCTCCGTGTGGTGAGCCAACGGGCAAAAAGGTTGCCATCGTAGGAGGCGGACCGGGAGGCTTAAGTGCCGCTTATTATTTACGGCTGATGGGCCATGATGTCACAATTTTTGAAATGCTGCCGAAACTGGGCGGTATGCTCCGATATGGTATTCCAAACTACCGCCTTCCAAAGGAACGTCTGGATGAAGACATCGAGGCGATCCTTGCAACGGGAGTCAAGGTGCAGTACGGGACAGTAATCGGAAAAAACTGTTCTGTCAGCCAGTTGAGAGAGCAGCATGATGCAGTGCTGATCTCCATCGGTGCCAGTACAGACAAAAAGCTGGGGCTTGAGGGAGAAGATGCTGAGGGTGTGATCTCAGCGGTACAGTTCCTACGGGATGTAGGACACGGCAGGTGTGAGTGCCTTAACGGACAGGAGGTTGCGGTAATCGGCGGAGGCAATGTCTCAATGGATGCCGTCCGCACAGCTGTCCGTCTGGGAGCAAAGAAGGTAAGCATTGTTTACCGGAGGAGAGTTGCCGATATGACCGCTCTGGCTGAAGAGATCGAGGGTGCCATAGCTGAGGGCGTGGAAGTGAAGACTTTAATGGCACCGTCCAGGATTGAGACAGGGGAAGACGGAAAGATCAAAGGCATCTGGGTCACTCCGCAGATGATCAGCAAGATACAGAACGGAAGAGCCAGTGTGCGTCCAACCGGGGAGGAGGATGTATTTATTCCGTGTGAGACTTTGGTGGTAGCCATCGGCCAGGATATCCTGTATGAACATTTTGAAGAAAATGGAGTTCCGGTGCAGAGAGGAAAGATCAAGACAGAAAAGTACGGCGGATTTGACGAGATACCAGGCGTATTTGCCGGAGGGGATTGTGCAACAGGACCGTCCACTGTTATTTCTGCCATCGCCGCAGGTAAGGTGATCGCCGCGAACATTGACGAGTATCTTGGCTTCCGCCACGAGATCACCTGTGATGTGGAGATTCCGGAGCCGCGTCTGGATGACCGCCCTCCTTGCGGAAGGGTCAACATGACAGAGAGAGAGGCAGGAGAACGTGTCAATGACTTTGAAGGCGTAGAAAATTGTATGTCCAAGGCAGAGGCCCATCAGGAATCCGGCCGGTGCCTGCGCTGTGACCACTTTGGATTCGGCGTATTTAAAGGGGGGAGGGATATTAAATGGTAACACTGACAATTGACCGTATGGAAGTAACGGTGCCGGAAGGCACGACGATCATGGAGGCGGCGGCTTCTGTTCATATCGATATCCCAAGACTCTGTTATTTAAAGGGGATCAACGAGATCAGCGCCTGCCGTGTCTGTGTGGTAGAGATGGAGGGCAAGGACAAATTGATCACCTCCTGCAACAATGTAGTGGAAGAGGGCATGGTCATCTATACGAACAGCCCCAAGGTAAGGTTAAACCGCAGAAAGACGGTGTCTATGCTGCTGTCACAGCATGACGGACAGTGCGTTAACTGCAGCAGAAGTATGAACTGCAGTCTGCAGACCATAGCAAATGATCTTAATATTTTGGAAAATCCGTTTAAACAGGAACTGGTGCATAAAGAATGGGATAAAACATTTCCTCTGATCAGGGATGCCAACAAGTGCATTAAATGTATGCGCTGCGTACAGATCTGTGATAAGGTTCAGGGACTAAATGTCTGGGATGTATCCGGGACCGGAGCGAGGACCAATGTGGATGTATCCAGAAACAGGGATATCCGCGTGGCGGACTGTTCTTTATGCGGGCAATGTATCACCCACTGCCCGGTGGGGGCATTGAGAGAGCGGGATGACACATCCATGCTGTTCCAAGCGCTGGAAGATGAAGACAAAATCGTGGTTGCCCAGATCGCGCCGGCTGTCCGGGCTGCTTGGGCGGAACAGCTGGGTCTGTCCAGAGAAGAAGCCCCGGTAGAAAAGATCGTGACAGCCTTCAGGCGGATGGGAATCGACTATGTATTTGATACAACATTTTCTGCTGACCTGACGATCATGGAAGAAGGAAGTGAGTTTGTAAAACGTCTGCAGGACGGGGATTTAAATGAGTATCCGATGTTTACTTCCTGCTGCCCTGGATGGGTGAGATTCATAAAGACCCAGTACCCGGACATGGTCGGCAGGCTTTCCACCGCAAAATCTCCACAGCAGATGTTCGGTGCCGTGATGAAGTCTTATTTTGCGAAGAAACTCCAAGTGGATCCGGAGCGGATCTTTACACTTTCTATCATGCCTTGTCTGGCTAAAAAAGCAGAGAGGGAAATGGAGCTGTTCTATGAAGAATATGCGGGCCACGATATTGACTGTGTGCTTACGACCAGAGAGCTGGACAGGATGCTTAGGGCGGAACATCTGAACCCAAGATATCTGGAGCCGGGTGAATTTGATTCTCCGTTTGAAGTGGGAACAGGAGCCGGTGTAATCTTTGGAGCTACCGGCGGTGTTATGGAAGCTGCACTGAGATCTGCCTATTACCTTGTGACCGGAGAAAATCCGGATGCGGATGCTTTCCGCGAAATACGCGGCGTAAAACGGGAGGGATGGACGGAAGCAGAGTTTGATGTTGCGGGAACTGTGATACATATCGCAGTTGTCAGCGGCCTGGGAAATACTAGAAAGCTCATGGAAGCAATCCGAAATAAAGAAGTGAAATATGAATTTGTGGAGGTCATGGCCTGTCCGGGAGGCTGCGCCGGAGGCGGGGGACAGCCGATCCATGACGGTTTTGAACTGGCAGAGGAGAGAGGGTCCAGTCTCTATTTCCTGGACCAGAATACCGAGGTCCGGTTCTCCCATGACAATCCGGATATACAGAGTCTTTATAAGGAGTTCTTTGAGCAGCCGTTGTCCCATAGGGCACATCAGCTGCTGCACACAGAACACGAAGTTTGAGTTTTTCTTCATTGTCTCCAGTCGGCTCTGGAAAGGCCTCCTTCCAACAATGAAGAAAAACTCTCCAAGGTATGAATTATGAAAGTGCTGCGCCAATGTCGGAGGATCGTGTTTTAAGCAGGCCGGAGACATTGGCGTGGCACTTTACTCTTTGACAGGGTTTTCTTTTTTCGCTATAATAGTAACAATTTACGGAGAATGCAAGAAAAGGAGAACCAGTATGAGCAAAATTGAGATGACGACACCGTTGGTTGAGATGGATGGGGATGAAATGACCAGGATCCTCTGGAAGATGATCAAGGATGAGCTTTTGATCCCGTATATCGACTTGAAGACGGAATATTATGATCTTGGACTGGAACACAGGAACGCCACCAATGACCAGGTGACCTTTGATGCGGCGGAAGCTACCAAAAAGTACGGAGTAGCTGTTAAATGTGCTACGATTACACCAAATGCCGCAAGAATGGATGAGTATGACCTTAAAGAAATGTGGAAAAGCCCAAACGGGACCATCCGTGCCATCTTAGACGGAACTGTGTTCAGAACTCCGATCACAGTAAAAGGGATTGAACCGACTGTCCGCACATGGAAAAAACCGATCACCATCGCAAGACATGCTTATGGGGATGTGTACAAAGGAGTGGAGATCAAAGTACCGGGTGCTGGAAAAGCAGAATTGGTCTATACAGCAGAAGACGGAACACAGATCAAAGAGCTGATTCATGAGTTTGACGGTGCCGGAATCCTTCAGGGAATGCACAACACAGAAAAGTCCATCCGCAGTTTTGCAAAGAGCTGTTTTACATATGCATTGGATACAAAACAGGATTTGTGGTTTGCCACGAAGGACACGATTTCCAAGAAATATGATCATACATTTAAGGATATTTTCCAGGAAATCTACGACGCAGAGTACAAAGACCAGTTTGAGGCAGCCGGGATCGAGTATTTCTATACATTGATCGATGATGCAGTTGCACGTGTCATGAAATCAGAGGGAGGCTATATCTGGGCCTGCAAAAACTATGATGGAGACGTAATGAGTGACATGGTGTCTTCCGCATTTGGATCACTGGCTATGATGACCTCTGTCTTAGTATCCCCGGACGGATACTATGAGTATGAGGCAGCACACGGGACCGTACAGCGCCATTACTATAAGCACCTGAAAGGGGAAGAGACCTCTACCAACTCCGTGGCGACTATTTTCGCCTGGACGGGAGCGCTGAGAAAACGCGGTGAGATGGATTCCAATGAAGCTCTGGCCAGGTTTGCTGACAAGCTTGAAAAAGCCACCATCGATACCATCGAGGAAGGTACAATGACAAAGGATCTTGCACTGATCACTACATTGGAAAATGTCAATGTGGTCAACAGCCAGAACTTTATCAAAGCCATCGCTGAAAAGCTTTCATAACTTATAGACTGATCAAAGCCCTGAAAGAGATTTCGGGGCTTTTTTCTTTTGAGACAGCAAAAAATATCAAGCCTGCTTCACTGTTCCAGATTATAATCATTTTATCAACGAAAGGAATGGTGGAAGACATGGAAAAAGCAAACGTATATTTAAAGAATTTTACCGGGACAAGCTATGAAGCAGGAACCCAGATCGGAGAATGGATTTTGTCCGTGCCCGGTTTGCTGCAGAGGGCTCTGATTCCGCCGGAGGCATACCCGCATGATAAGTTTGTACAGATAGTGGATCTGCTGGACCGTTACTGTCCGGGCATCAATGAGGAGATCCAAGGATTTGCGGATACTGTCGGCGTGTGTGCAGAACAGGCGGTTTTCTATGCGATGACGTATTTGGAGCGGGGATGCAGTCTGATGGCCGCACTGCCGTCGAAAACTGAAGACGGCCACACGCTGATGGCAAGAAATTATGATTTTCATGAAAAAATGGAGGAGATGTGTTTTTCTTATACTGATATCGAGGGAAAATATCGTTACATTGGCTCCGTCCTGCATCTGTTCGGCAGAGGGGATGGAATGAACGAGCATGGGCTTGCTGTTTGTCAGGCAGGAAACGGCCTTCCTGTCGGCAACTTTGAAGGCGGACAAAAAGCGGGTGTGACAGGCTTCCAGCTTTGGATCGTTGTCCGCAGTATCCTGGAAAATTGTAAAGACATAGAAGAAGCTATCATGTGGGCGATGGGGGCACCTATCGGTTTTAACATCAATTTGATGTTGGCTGACAGCAATGATAAAATAGCGTTGTTCCAGTGCATTGACGGGCATAAGGCCTATGAAATCCTGGATGACGGCAGTGAGAAAGGCTACTTAAGCTGTACAAACCATACGCTGTTTGAGAAGATCAAGCCATATGAAAAGATGGTGATAGAGAATTCTGTGATTCGCAACCAAAATATCAGGAACTTATTTGAGAAGGATCAGCGGATATCCAGAGAACAGATAAAGGGGCTTCTGTCAGCTTCTTATCCTGAGGGACTTTGCTGCCACTATTACAAAGAGTTTTTTGGGACTCTTCGGTCCATGGTGTTTGATATAACAGAAAGGACCATAGAAATGACGTTTGGTTCTCCGCAGGTTAATGAATGGCAGACTTTTTCTGTGGAAATATTAAAAGTCGAGGAGAAACAGGTACTGTTGCCTCAGGAAAAAGCAAGCCCACAGTTTTACAATATACTTTGATACTTTGTAGGAAAAAGGAAGGAGGAAACCGTCTATGAACGATGATAAGGTGATCGGCAAGGCAATCGTTTTTATTGAAAATCATCTGTATGATCCCATTGCCGCCTGCGATGTCGCAGAGGCGGTCTCTTATTCTTATTATCATTTTCACCGTTACTTCAGTGCAGTCATGGGGGAAACCATAGGGAGCTATATCCGCAGTAGACGCCTGACGCAGGCGGCATGGGATTTGGTCCACAGCGACAAAAAGATTATTGACATTGGGTTTTCCCTTTACTTTCAAACGGCAGAGAGTTTTGCAAGAGCGTTTAAGGACAGATACTCCATGACACCGACCGAATACAGAAGAAATGGAATCAACGTTTTGATTGGAAACCGCCAGCCGGCTCAGATGCCGGACCAGGAAGTCATTACCTATGCCGGACTGCAGCCTGAGATCGTTATGGTGCCGGATATCCATATGATGGGAATCTCCTTTCAGACAACCGTCAACGGAAAGGAATCTGCTTTTGTGTGGCAGCAGTTCAACAGACAGATCCCTGACGGTCTGCTTTTAAACAGGCGGTACGGGGTATACGAAGCAGGAAATAACTGTTCCTCGGATATCTTCAGCGCGGATAGTAAAACCACAGCATTTGTGGGAGTTGAGATTCCGGAAAGCTCTCCGGTTCAAAAAGGAATGAAGGTAAAAACACTTTGCGGCGGAAAGTACGCGAAATTCATACATAAAGGAACGGTAGATACTCTCATACAAACGTATCAGCATATCTGGGGTGCCTGGTTTCCAAAAAGCGGATATGGGCTTGCAAACCGCAATGACTTTGAGTGTTATACGGAGCGTTTTACCGGTGCTGGGGATGAAAATTCTGAAATAGAAATTTATTTCCCGATCACTGATAAGAATGTAAAAAAAGTAAAATAATGGTTGAAACTAAAGGAAAATTGTATTATAATGTAAATCAAGGATGAGGAATCATTCTCACACAATCTTGTACGAATATATCATTCATCTCTTTTCAAATATAAACTACTAAGACCTACGCAGAATCAGGCGTACGAATCTCATTCCAACCGAATCTATATCTATTTCAAATACTTCCAATCATTGAAGTGAGAGTGGTTTCCATCCTTAAATTTAATAAAAAATACTTGACAGAATTTGGTTTCCTGGAATATAATGATAAAAAATTACGAAATCCTTTGAGCAAAAGTAAGTAGCTTGACAAACGGTATTACAGAGAGCGGCCGGTCGGTGTAAGGCAGCATACACGTGTCATGTGAATGGGTTTGTGAGGAGCGCAGAGAACACATTTTGTCAGTATCTGCCGCCGTGATCCCGCGTTATGGGAACGGAGTATAAAAGCGTAAGCGGAGTACTCTAAGAGGAGAGTCTATGATTTCGGAAGGACTCTTGAATTTGGGTGGCACCACGGTCTATCGTCCCTTGTAGAGGGATGATAGGCCTTTTTTTGTTTTCATAGGAGAGTTCTCTTAACTTCTCTATGTAAACAAAATGCGTAAGGAAATTATTTGCCCCTGGAGCGAAGTGAACAGCGAAGAAGATAGGAGGATTATATGTTAAGTCCAACATTAGAACAGGTAAAGAATTTATTGACAATTTATCCGACAGTGCCGGTATTTTATGAGGTTTTGGGTGACCATGTGACGCCGATCCAGGTGTTTATGGCGCTGAGAAAATCAGGGACCCCATCTTTTATGCTGGAGAGTGTGGAGAACAGAGACCAGTGGGGGAGATATTCTTTTATCGGAGTAAATCCCAAGAAAGAGATCAAGATCAATGGCACAGAGATAGAGCTTGACGGAAAGAAGCAGACGGTGGAAAACCACATTGCCTATTTAATAGACATGGTTAATGCATACCAGTCACCGGTGCTGGTAGATAAACCAAAGCTTACAGGCGGGTTTATCGGATATTTTGGCTATGACACCATCAGGTTTGTGGAAAAGAAGCTGACCAATGTACCGGAGGATGATTTGCATATGCCGGAATGCCATTTGTGCATGTACGATGAGATCGTTGCTTTTGACCATCTTACAAACCGGGTGATCGTCATTCAAAATGTCCATGAAGATGATGACCTGGAAACAAAATATGCAAGTCTGGAGCCGAAGGCAAAACAGATGATCGAACAGATCGACAACTTCCGCATGGTCAGAAAAGAACATACAGCAAAAAGTGAGACCAGGGTCCTATCAAATCTAACCAAGGAAGAGTATATGTCAAATGTGGAGAAGGCTAAGGAATACATTAAAGACGGAGACATCTTCCAGGTAGTCCTGTCACAGAGGTTTGAGGTTGAGAGTGAGGCTGATCCATTTGACGTATACCGGTGTTTAAGGACAACAAATCCTTCCCCGTATTTATACTTCTTTGATTTTGTAGACTACCAGATCGCAGGGGCCTCTCCGGAGATGCTGGTGAGCGTCACAAACGGAATCGTGACAACAAAACCTATCGCGGGCACAGTGCCGAGAGGAACTACAAAGAAGGAAGATGACATATTCGTCAGACAGCTTATGCACGATCCGAAGGAACAGGCAGAACATACCATGCTTGTGGATCTTGGAAGAAACGATGTGGGAAAAGTGTGCCGGTTTGGCACGGTCCGTGTGGATAACTTTATGTCGGTAGAGAAATATTCAAAAGTAACCCATCTGGTAAGCGATGTGCAGGGGGAGCTTAGAGAAGATAAGACAGCTCTGGATGCCCTCATGAGCATACTGCCTGCGGGAACATTATCCGGGGCACCGAAGGTCAGAGCCATGGAGATCATTGATGAGCTGGAAAATAAAAAGCGGGGGCTTTACGGAGGAACCGTCGGGTATCTGGCATTTGACGGCAACATCGATACATGTATCGCCATCCGCACGGTTTTATTCAAAGACGGAAAAGGATACGTGCAGGCCGGGGCCGGTATCGTCGCGGATTCTGAACCGGAAAAGGAATATAAAGAGACTGAAAACAAGGCTCTTGCAGTCATCAATGCGATTAAGGAGGCGGCCAAATTATGATTTTATTAATAGATAACTACGATTCTTTTACTTATAACGTCTATCAGGGAATCGGTGAATTATACGAAAATATTGAAGTCGTAAGAAACGACGAGATCACAGTGGAAGAGATGAAAAAGAAAGATATAGAGGCATTGGTTATCTCTCCGGGGCCGGGATATCCGGATACGGCGGGAATTTCCAAAGAAGCTGTCCGTTACTTTGCAGGCAGGATTCCAATCCTCGGCATCTGCCTTGGGCATCAGGCCATAGGGGAAGTGTTTGGGGCAAAGACGGTTCATGCACAGCAGCTGATGCACGGAAAACAGAGTAAAATAACAGTTGACAGTAGTGTGTCTCTCTTTCATGGACTTCCAGAAACGCTTCCAGTGGCCAGATACCATTCCCTGATCGTAGACAGGGAGGGAATGCCGGATGAACTCTTAATTGTGGGCACCGACGATGAAGGGCAGGTCATGGCAGTAAAGCATAAAGACTATGATGTTTACGGCATACAGTTCCATCCAGAATCCATTTTGACCGAGTCCGGGAAGACCATTTTTGAAAACTTTTTAAAGCTTGCTGGAATCGAAATCAAGACAGAAAAGAAGGAGGAAGAGATGGAGGCAGCTAAGAAGACCGTAATGAAACCATACCTGGAAAAGATCGTAGAGGGGAAACATCTGACAGCGGACGAAGCGTATGAGGCCATGGACTGTATCATGTCCGGAGGAGCGACCCAGGCACAGATCGCAAGCTTTGTCACAGGGCTTAGGATGAACCACGAGACGGTGGACGAAATCACTGGATTTGCAAAAGTCATGCGGGCAAAAGCGGCAGTTGTAAAAGGCGAGACGGAGGCTATTGATATCGTGGGAACCGGCGGGGATCTGGCAAGCAGTTTCAACATCTCCACAACGTCTGCATTTGTGATCGCAGGGGCAGGGCAGAAAGTGGCAAAGCACGGCAACCGCAGTGTGTCTTCTAAAAGCGGGGCAGCGGATGTGCTGGAGGCATTGGGGGCTAAGATCGGACTTTCACCGGAGCAAAACCAGAAATGCCTGGAGGAGATCGGAGTAGCATTCCTGTTTGCGCAGACACATCACGGATCTATGAAATATGCCGGTCCAGTGAGAGCCCAGCTGGGGGTCCGGTCTGTATTTAATATTTTAGGGCCGCTGGCAAACCCGGCCATGACAAATTATATCGTACTTGGGGTTTACGAGGAGGATCTTTTAAGACCGATGGCGGAAGTTATGCAGAATCTGGGCGTTAAGCAGGCGATGATTGTATATGGGGATGACTGTCTGGATGAGATCTCCATCTCTGATACTACCAGCATCTGCGAGATCCGGGATGGAAAGTTGATCTCATATAAGATCAGTCCGGAAGAATTCGGCATGGCTATGGCACCAAAGGATTCCATCAAGGGCGGAACATCAGATGAGAACGCAGTGATCACCCGGGAGATCCTTACTGGGAAAGAACAGGGGCCAAAGCGGGATATTGTCCTTATGAATGCAGGCAGCGCACTCTATACTATAGGGGCTGCAAAGGATATGCAGGAAGGAATTGAAATGGCAAGGAAGTCCATCGATTCCGGAAAAGCCATGCAAAAACTCAACCAGTTTATTGAATTTACCAACCGCTATTAGGAGAGAGAACCAATGATATTAGATGAGATCGTAGAAAAAAGAAAAGAACAGCTTCAGAGAGAAAAAGAAAATTTCCCTTTGGAGGAGATCAGGGAGATGGCTCTGAATTCCAAAAGAATTCCACTGGATTTTAAGTCGGCGCTTCAGGCTGACGGGATCTCCATCATTTCGGAGGTAAAAAAGGCATCACCGTCCAAGGGAATCATCTCAGAGGATTTTCATCCCAAAGAGCAGGCAAAAGCCTACGAAAAAGCCGGGGCCAATGCCATTTCCTGTCTCACGGAGGAACATTATTTTAAAGGGGCGGCCAAATATCTGGCAGATATCAGGGCCAGTGTAAGCCTGCCGATTCTGAGGAAGGATTTTATCATTGACGAGTATCAGATCTATGAGGCAAAGGTTCTGGGAGCCGACGCGGTCCTTTTGATTGCGGCCATCCTGGAGGAAGGGGAGATTCTTAAATTCTATCAGCTGGCAAAATCCCTTGGACTTTATTGTCTTACCGAAGTACACAATGAGGAAGAGCTACAGAAGGTCACACGCTGCAAATGCGATATCATCGGGATCAACAACCGGGATCTGAAGACCTTTGAGGTAGACTTGAACACAACAAAGAATCTGGCCACAAAGGTTCCCTATGAGGCAGTCCTTGTATCTGAGAGCGGTATGAAGGACGGATCAGATATAAAAACCGTAAAGGAATATGGGGCCGATGCGGTGCTCATCGGGGAAACCTTGATGCGTTCAGGAAATATTAAAAAGACAATTGAGGAATTAAGGGGAAGTCTATGAAAATCAAAATGTGCGGGCTTCGAAGACCGGAGGATATTATCTATGCAAATGAGTGTATTCCGGATTATATCGGCTTTGTTTTTGCCGAGAGCAAAAGAAAAGTCAGTGCCCAAAAAGCACAGGAGCTGGGGAAGCAGTTAGACCCCTCCATTAAGAAGGTGGGCGTCTTTGTAAATGAAGCAGCAGAGAATTTGATCTCTGAAGCCTGGCAGTCGGGCATTGATATCATTCAGCTGCACGGGGACGAAGACAGAGAGTACATCGAAAAAGTGAAATGGCAGACAGGAAAAGAGATCTGGAAAGCCGTCCGTGTGAGGACGGCAGAGGACATCCAAAAAGCCATGGAGCTTCCGGCAGATAAGCTTCTGCTGGACAGCTTTTCAGAAGATTCCTATGGGGGCACCGGGAAGGTCATGGACTTTGACGTTCTCCGGCAGGCAGACATCCATAAGCCTTACTTTATAGCAGGTGGTCTGACTATAGATAATCTTCCTGGGATTTTAGAGGATACAGAGCCATACGGAATTGACATTTCCAGCGGGATTGAAACCGGGGGAGTCAAAGACAGAGATAAAATGATACGGGTAATCCAGTTTGTAAGAGGAGGAAACAATGAGTAAAATCGGAAGATTCGGCGATTTCGGAGGGCAGTATGTGCCGGAGATCGTGATGAATGCAGTGAATGAGTTAAATGAAGCTTATGAGACCTATAAAAATGATCCTGACTTTTTAGAGGAACTCCACAAGTATTACAGAGATTATGCAAACAGGCCGTCCATGCTGTATGAGGCTAAGCATATGACGAAGGATTTAGGAGGCGCCAAAGTCTTTTTAAAACGGGAGGATTTAAACCACACCGGAGCCCATAAGATCAACAATGTCCTGGGTCAGATCCTGCTGGCAAAGCGTATGGGAAAGAAACGGATCATCGCAGAGACAGGGGCAGGACAGCACGGAGTGGCAACAGCAACAGTCGCGGCGCTGTTTGACATGGAATGTGTGGTTTACATGGGGGCGGAGGACGTGGAACGCCAGAGCCTGAACGCGTACCGCATGGAGCTTTTGGGAGCAAAGGTGGTTGCCGTTAAGAGCGGGACACAGACGTTAAAGGACGCCATCAACGAAGCCATGAGAGACTGGGCTACGAATATTGAGACAACTTTTTATTGTATCGGATCGGTTATGGGGCCTCATCCTTACCCGACCATGGTCAGGGATTTCCAGAAGATCATCAGCGAGGAGACAAAAAAACAGATGCGGGAAAAGGAAGGAAGGCTTCCGGACTGTGTCATCGCCTGTGTTGGCGGAGGAAGCAATGCCATGGGGGCATTCTATGACTTTGTAAAGGATGAGGATGTCCGCCTGGTAGGCGCCGAGGCAGCGGGAAGAGGAGTCCATACGATAGAGCACGCCGCTACCATCGCCAGAGGAAGCAAAGGAATTTTCCACGGAATGAAAAGTCTGTTTCTGCAAAATGAGGAAGGTCAGATTGACGAGGTGTACTCCATTTCCGCAGGGCTTGACTATCCCGGCATCGGGCCGGAGCATGCCCACCTGCATGACATTGGCCGCGCTGAGTATGTGAGCATTACAGATGAACAGGCGGTATGCGCATTTGAGTATTTAACAAAGATGGAAGGGATCATCCCTGCGATTGAATCTGCCCATGCAGTGGCAGCGGCCATGGAGATTGTACCTAAAATGGAAAAGGATCAAAGTGTTGTCATCTGTCTGTCCGGACGAGGAGATAAGGATGTATTCCAGGTAGCCAGATATAGAGGAGTGAAATTAGATGAGAATTAGAGAAGCGTTTGAAAAGAGGGAAAAAAACGGCCAGAAGGCATTGATCACCTATATTGTATCCGGAGATTATGGATATGAGACCACAAAGAAAAACATTATGAGCATGGTAAATGCAGGCGCGGACATCATTGAGATCGGAATCCCGTTTTCCGATCCTATCGCAGAGGGCATTGTCATCCAGGAAGCCAGCCAGCATTCTCTTAATGGGGGAACCACCCTGGCAGGAATTTTTGAGATGGTAAAGGAGCTTCGGAAGGAGACAGACACCCCGTTTGTGATGATGATGTATCTGAATACCATCTACCGGTTTGGTACGGAACGGTTTTTTGATCTGTGCAATGAATGCGGCATTGACGGTGTCATTGTGCCGGATATGCCGTATGAAGAAAAAGAAGAAATCCAGGGAACGGCAGCAGCGCACGGGGTAGACAATATCAGCCTGGTGACCCCGGCATCCCACGACCGGATCGAAGCCATCGCCAAAGATGCGGAAGGGTTCTTATACTGTGTTTCATCTATCGGGGTCACTGGTACAAGGAACGAATTTACCACAGACTTTGACGCATTCTTTGATGTGATTAAACAAAATGCTAAGATTCCATGTGCGGTGGGATTCGGGATCTCAGGACCAAAACAGGCGAAAAAGATGAGCCAGTACTGCGACGGCGTCATTGTGGGCAGCGCCATCGTAAAGATCATCAGCAAATATGGGGAGGACAGCCCCGAAAAGGTATATGAATTCACCAAAAGCCTCCGGGATGCATTGGATGAGTAAACAATCTGTTGTACAATTTGTACAATAGGGGATGGAAGATTATTGATGAATTGTAATAAAATAAAGCTTTTTCGCCAAAAGCCTTATGAAAACTAAGAGAATGTGGTAAAATAAAAGAAAATATGCGGAAAAACAGTGAGAGAGGCCGGAATTTATTCCGGCCTTGTTCTTTCGGATTATCTTGTTGCCGATCATGAATAGAAAGGAGGCAGACAGCTGTGGAGATTGAAGAGCAGATTACAGAACTGATAAGAACAGCCAGACAGAATCATAATGTCATTAATTTGAATGAGGTTGATAAGGTATTTGACAAAAACCTGAGTGAACAGGAGTTTGATTATATTATTAGCCGGCTGAAGGACCAAAGCATAGAGTTCTCGGATTTCACAGCAAAAGATGATGACAGGCAGCATACGGAAGAATCTGTAGAGACAGATCAAGATATTCTGGAGGATTCTGTAAAGACTTATCTGCGCAGGATAGGTTCCATTCCTCTGCTGTCCAGGGAGCAGGAGGAGAAGCTGGCAAAGGAGATCGAGGCGGGCAGCCAGACTGCGAAAGACAAAATGATCAACTCGAATCTGCGGCTAGTGGTCAGCGTGGCCAAACGGTATGTGGCTGGCAGCAATATGGCTCTACTGGATCTAATCCAGGAGGGAAATATCGGTCTTATGAAAGCAGTGGACAAGTTTGATTACCGGAGAGGATTCAAATTCAGCACTTATGCTATGTGGTGGATCCGCCAGTCCATTACGCGCGCCATCGCAGACCAGGCAAGAACGATCCGCATCCCGGTCCATATGAAAGAAAAGATGGGAAAGGTAAACAGCGCCGCCCGGAAGTTCCTGGCGGAAAATGGGCGGGAACCCAATACTGACGAGCTTTCTAAGGCTATGGGACTGACCAGAGACCAGATGGAAGAGATCATGAGACTGTACAGTGATACGGTATCGCTGGATACCCCTGTGGGCGAGGAAGAGGATACGATGCTGATCAATTTTGTGGCAGATGAGAGTATGCCGGAACAGTTTGAGTCAGCAAAACATGAGATACTGTCAGAGCAGATCGACCAGATCTTATCAGAACTCACAGAACGGGAGCAGACCATTTTAAGGCTCAGATTTGGTTTTGTGGGGGACCGTATCTGGACCCTGGAGGAAGTGGGAAAAGAATATCATGTTACAAGAGAGCGCATCCGCCAGATCGAGGGAAAGGCTTTAAGAAAGCTGAAAATGAAGAAAGAAACAAAACGTCTGAAAGCTTATATCGAAGATTGAATTTTATAGGTCCCAGGAAGGATGAACCGGTGGAAAGAAATTTCCTCCGGTTGATTTTTTTGATTTTCTCCTATATACTTTGTTTCAAAACATGGTGCAGCAAACAAAGGATGAAGGATGAGAGAGAAAAGATATGAGGAACTGGTTCCCTATGTGGAACAGGCAAAACAGGGAGACGGGCAGGCTTTTGCCTATTTGTACGAGGCGACGATAGAACCGACTCGGTTTTTTGTATACAATTTTTGTAAGAACCTGAACAAGGTCGATGACCTTCTTCAGGAAATCTATCTGGAGGTCTACCGGTCTCTGCCGTCTTTAAAGGACAGCATGGCTTTCTGTGCATGGCAGAGGCAGATTACATATCACTGCTGCGTGAAATCCATTAAAGAACATGAAGAGGCCTTTATCGGTGACGAAAATGTAGAGTTTATCAAGAGCCTTACTGATGACAGTGAAACTCCCCAGGATGTAGTTCTGGAGAATGAAAAGACGGAACTGCTTCATAAGTGTATCCAAAAATTGCCGGAAAAACAGAGGGCAGCTCTTTTACTGTACTCTTTCCAGCAGATGAAAATGAAGGAGATCGGGGAGGCACTGGGGTGTAAAGAAAATGCGGTAAAAAATCTACTGTTTAACGCCAGGAAGAATTTAAAAAAACAGATTGAAATGCTTCCCGCAGAAGACCGTGAAGTGCTGAACATCAGAAGTTTTGGATTGTTTACGCTGTACCCGGTTTTGCGTGAGACGTTGGCTTATTCTTCAAAAAAAGGTGCAAAGCAGGGAATTCTTGCCCTGAAGAAGCTTGTCATCGGAGCGACGGTCGCCGTCGGGGCCGGTACGGCAGGAGTCCTTCTTTTTGGCGGGGAAGAACTGCCGGAACAGTCCTTTAGCAAAATGGCTTTGGAAGCTCCGCAGTGGGAAACAAAAGAATTATCAGGGATCAGGATTCCGAAAAAGGAAGAAAAGAAAAAGCCAGTGTATGTGCCTGTGATTGTTCGGGATATGAAAGTCAGCAAAAGCAAAGAGCAGATCGCAATCTATGTGTCAGGGGATGTGGACTATCAAAGTACCTTTGCGGAAACGGCAGGGGGAAAAAAGCTAAAACCAAGTAGATATGACCCGAAAAAGCAAGTCTTTTATTTTTCTATTTATGTAAAGGACTTTGCTTTTCACCTGAAATCAAAGGACGGAACAGAAGAAATATTTGATTTCCGGAAGAAAGCCTGAGAAGCGTTAAAAGCTTTTCAGGTTTTTTTATTTCATAGGAAAGTGCGTTCTATGAAATAAAAAACGCTCCGCGAGGATCACACTGCGGCGGTAAGAAATCATGTCGCAAAAGCGACCCTCCGTAGGCGGAGAATCCCGCAAGTGGGATTTTTTTGTTTTTCTGTCTAACTTTTTTAAAGCGGTGCAGTACCTGAAAAGAAATTGACGAAAGAAACAGAAAGGGAGACAGGGTTATGAAAAGAAAATGGTTCGTTTTTTTGCTGGCATTTGTGATGTGTACCGGGCAGACAATGATTTTTGCAGAGTCCGATACCGGTCAGGAAGAAAAAGTGACTGGAAAAGTAGAATCGATAGAGCAAACAGACTTGGAGAATGAGGCACAGATAGAGCCGCAAAAAATAAAAAAGGAAGAAATTGGGGGGGGGGGTAGAAAAAACAGAAATATCTGCTCCGCAAGAAGAGAAAAGGAAAAAGAAGACAGCTAAAGTATTAAAAAGAGAAGGACAGACTATGCTGGATGTCAGTTTGGGAAATATCAGGATCAATCAGACTGGAGCTTCCGGAGGGGGCCTTTTGGAGGCTGAGACAGAGCTGAACCCAAATGGATATTATATCACGGGCAAGACGAACAAATATAATGTGATGGTGGCAAAGGGGGTCAAGACGGACCTGACATTTGACAGTGTCGAGATTCAAAGCAACGACTCGACACAGAGTTGTGTAATTGTCTCCCATGCAGAGGTCACAATCACATTAAAAGGTATGAATAAATGGGGATGTAACTTTGGATCGGGTTCGGGATACTCTGGAGGAGCCGCACTTGCCAAAAATGGAATGGACGGGTTTTTGACTTTACAATGTGAATATGCAGACCAGGAAGGTCATCAATGTGATGATAGGTGCGGAACATTAATCGCAACGGGAAATACAGTACATGCAGGTGCTATTGGCAGTACAATGACTAATGTAACTACAGAAAGCGAAGGAGGATTCTGTAATTTTAGAATCAAGGGCGGAAATATTGAAGTCACAGGAGGTCTGCATGTAGCGGGAATAGGGGCGGCATGCAACACACAATTTCATCATTCGTCATCATACACTAAAAATATCTATATTTCAGGTGGCAATATCAAAGCAATCGGGACTGAAGAAGGACCCGGAATCGGGGGAGGATTTGGAGGTGACTTCGACGGACTATACATCACCGGAGGCAAGATTGAGGCGCGGGGAGGTAAAAATGCACCAGGTATTGGGACAAGTAAGGGAGGAGGCAATTATAGGCTGAAAAATGTACAGATCAGCGGTGGAGATACGGTTGTCGTAGCTATAGGGGATGAGAGCACTAAAATGCCAGGTATCGGAGCAGCCGGAGGTAATGGATATGTCACCAACGTAACGGCAGAACCTGACGCGGGATATCAAGGCTATATTCAGGATGGCACAAGCCTGGACAATTATACTTTTATGAAGGGAACCCCGTTCCACGACAAAGTTAATATCCAGGTAGGAAAGTTTTGTACTAAGGTCTATTTTGGCCCATTCCGGGATGTGAATGGAATCGAAGATGATACAAAAGAACAGATCGGAGCCAACCATGTGATCAGTAAAAGCGGTGGAGATCCGTTTACAGAAGATTTACTGCACCATCTTACAAAAGTAACAGGAAAGCAGCAGGACGGGACAAACTTTCCGCCAGAACAGTTAACGCTGGCAGACCCGGAAGAATTGAAAGCCATCAATGCTGCGAAGACAAAAGGGGAGACCGGAGATTTTCCACTGACCTATACGACTCCCAACGGTACAACTGCCACAGTAACAGTATTTTTAAGAAATGATGGGGAGGATGCGGCTGAATTTGAAAAAGAAAATGGGAAGGAGCAGATCGGAGCCAACGATTTTACAAAGGAAACAGGAGGCAGCCCGTTTACAGAGGAGGATCTTAAGAATCTGGGAGAGGTAAAAGGCAAAGATAAAGACGGCAATAATATTTCACTGGATAACTTTACGGTGGATCAGGAGCAGTTTAAGAAGATCAATGAACATAAAACGCAGGGAAAAGCAGGAGAGTTTGAACTGACGTACTCAGACGAGAAGGGAAATCAGGTGACAGTGACGGTCACACTGGTTGGAGAATTCGACGCTATCACAGAAGATCCGGACACAAAGGAACTGATAAAGGGAAAAAATATCATCAGCAAAACAGGCGGGGATGGCTTTACGAAGGATCAGCTGAAACAGTTATCCATGGTAAAGGCGGTGGACAAAGACGGAGCGGACATTCCGTCAGAGGACATCGGTTTTACGGACGAGGAACAGATCGCTGCGATCAATGCGGCAAAGACGGCGGGGCAGATTGGAGATTTCCCTTTGACCTTTCGTACACCGGAAAATACTGTAGTCACGATCACGGTATTTTTGAGGGATGAGGGTACAGATGCAGAGAAAGCAGGAGGAGACGGAGGATTTTCAGTGATCGGAGCGAACCATATAACACAGCCCACCAAAGGGGACCCATTTACAGAAGAACAGATCATCGAACTCTGTCAGGCCAAAGGAAAAGATAAAAATGCAGATAATACAAGGATTTTAGTTGATGCAAACCAGCTTGGCGTCATCAATCAGGCAAAGACACAAGGAAAAACAGGAGTCTTTGATCTGACATTTTCACTGCCTGACGGGAATCAAGCATCAGTTAAGGTAACACTCACAGGAAACCATAGTGTTTCTTTTGATTCAGATGGAGGAGATGCTACCCCTGAGACGCAGACAGTGAAGGGCGGGGAATGTGCAGTGCCGCCGCAGGATCCTAAAAAAGAGGGGTATGTATTTGAGGGCTGGTATTATACCGATGAGAACGGAAAAGAGGTAAAATGGGATTTTAACACCCCGGTTCACGAAGATGTAGCTTTAAAGGCCCGGTGGAAAAAAGAAACCACGGTCACAGCCACAGCTACAAGTTCCGCTCCAACGCCAACGGAAATTAAGAAGGAAAGCAACAAGAAGTCTGTGCCTGAATGGGAATACAGCAAACGGGTGCGGAGAGTCCGTGCAGCTAAAACAGGAGATGAAAAACAGCTTTTATGTCTGATCCTGATATTTGGTGCGGCTTTGACCGGAGTAACAGCGGGGATAAAGAAAAAGAAAAGTTAAAAGAAATAGCCGGGAGCATCGCAATGCTTCCGGCTGTCTTTATAGTATAAATAAATTTTTCTAATCACCGTACCAAATTTATTTGAACTTCGGACGGTCAAAGGTCAGTGTATTTCCTGTTGCATAGGCACTTCTGAACTGGCTGTACATCAGTTTTCCGATCTTCTGAGCATACCCTGGATCAGTGGCATACTGATGCCAGATGTAGGAGGTGTTTGGATTATAGCGGAATTTATACAGAGTGTTCTGTTTGTATGTACTATTATTTATATACTCCTGGCTGACGTATTTTGCAGCGCCTTTTATCGCTTTATCAACGCTTGTCCATCCCTGATAATAAGCATAACTAAAGCCGCAGAGCTGTGGATCTGAGTCATATGCTTTAATACCGTATAGGTTGTAAACTTTTTTTGAAGATATTTTTTTTGTTTTATATTTTCCTTTTACCTTTTGAAAACCTGTCACGTTTCCTTTCTTATCCCGCACTACAGAATCTCCAGTAATGACTTTTGTAATAGCTTTTCCCTGGGAGAGAGTACTTTTTCCATAGCCTGTCTCTAAAATTGTCTGACATAAAAAGTATACGGGATCGATCTTATAGGATTTTGCGGCACTGTTTAAAGCGGATCCTTTATTTTTTAACACACTTTTTGAACTGACCTTGCTGTTGAGAAGGCTGTTATATTTTGAACTGTTGACTGTGCGGTATGTATTTAGGCGGAGATACTGGTATCCATGTGTCGGGTCGGTGCTTGTTGGAACGTAACTGTTATAGTTAATTTTTTTTCCGCCGTAAGATTTCACAGTCTGGGCTTTGATATAATCGGAAGTCTTCTTATTATAATTGGTCGTAGTATTTGATGTGTATAAATAGCTGTAACCAGGCTGGTTGATGTGGATCCTTTTTGCTGAAGAAATATAGGAGTAATCTAAGCCTAGATTCTTGATCGTAAAATTAGCCGGCAGCAGAATGTTATATTTCTTTGTCGTATAATATTTGACAGAAACAGGTGCTACAGATAAAGTTTTTTTCTTGCCGTTTACATAACAGGTCTTTTTATTTTTATAGAAGGTAAGGGTTTTGCTCTTGTATTTTAATACCAGTTTTCCTGTCTTTTTGTTATAACTGCGTTTTACCTTCGGTCCGTGCTTCACAAGAATGTCATAGTAAGGGATCATGTTAATACTGTTCATTTGTATACCCGGAGTTTTTGTTGAGATTCCCTTTTTTGCATAAGTAAAATTCAGTTGTTTTCCGGTATAATATCTGGTTTTGCCCTTGTATCTTATCTTTAGGGAAGCCGCTGAGATGTTCGACTGAGGCAGGCCTGAAAATATGGATGTGAAAGCGAAAAGCATTGAAAATACCGCAATCGTTCGTTTCTTCATAACTTATTTATCCTCCTTATGTAATTAAATTGTAATATAATTATAGCATTATTTTAAGAAATATACAATATTATTGTAATATTAATGTAATATTCGCGGGAGGAGATAAAAAATGGCACAGAACGAAATTCTGTGCCATTTGGCTTTGCTTTTTCTTTAATTAAATACTGGTGTGTCATAGACAAAACCGTTTGTACTGGAGTAAACGTTTTTGTATGTGTTCATCAACTTTCCGATTGACTGGGCGTAGGCTGGATCGGAGGCATATTGATGCCAGAGGGAGTTCATATTTGGATTATACCGAATTTTATATAAGGTATTTTGCTTATAAGTACTATTATGGACATACCACTTTGATAAATATTTCCCTGCTCCTTGAATTGCTTTGTCAACGCTTGTCCAGCCTTCATTATAGGCGTATGTAAAACCACACAATTGTGGTGCTGGATCAACTGCTTTAATACCATATAAATTATAAACAGTTTTTTTCTGTTCTGACGCTGGTAATGATTTTATTTCTAAATATCCATTTGTCGTTTTGACATAATCCCGATTACTTTTTCTTTCTTTGGATGTTAAGTAATGAAAAGAAGTAATTTCACCTGAGGAATCTTTTATTAACGACTCACCTGTAACTATTTTTCCCTTAAGATTGACAGATTTAAGTTTTGTATCTTTTAGTGTTTCAGATTTAATTCCTTTTGATAAAGTACTTGTTCCATAACCGCTTTCGTGGATTGTCTGACAAAGGAAATACAGCGGGTCAAGTTTATTCGATTTTGCTGTACTTGTTATGACTGAGGCTTTTCCTGACAAAACACTTCCTGATTTTTTTGAAAGCATTGTTTGAAGTGTTGAAGAAAATTTTGATTCATTTATTGAGTGATATGTATCCACACGCAGGAATTGAAAGCTGTTGGTATTGTCTGTACTTACTGGCACGTATTTTTTATAATCAATGGTTTTTTCTCCATATGTCTTATATTGACCTTCTTGTTTTTTTATGTAATTTGTCAGCGTAGTATTATATTTTGTTGTGGTATTGGACTTTACTGGGGACGCAGGCTTGCTTACTGCCGGTTTTGCATAATCGATCCGCTTTGCAGAGCTTGAATATGTATAACTGATCCCCAGGTACTTGGCCGTAAACTTGGCAGGAACTAAAATATAGTTTTTGTTAATACTGCGGTATTTGACTGTCAACGGTGCAGTGGTAAAGGTCCGTTTTACACCGTTGGTGTAAGCATACTTTTTATTCTTGTAGAATGTAATGGTCTTGCTTCCGTTGGTGAGCACAAGCTTTCCGGTCTTGCTGTTGTAGCTTCTTTTGACTTTCGGTCCATTTTTTACGATCGCATTATAATATGGCAGCATATTGACCTTGTTGATCTGGATGCCGGGAGCTTTTCCGAGGTCTATTTTTTTCCCTTTATAGTAAAAGGATAGTTGTTTTCCTGTGTATGTACGATTTTTGCCGGAATAACGGAGAGCCAGGCTTCCCGCAAAGACAGAAGCTGTCATGGAGAGACTCAGAACCATAGAGACGGCGAGTATTTTTAGTCCTTTTATTTTCATGGTATTCATTTCCCTTCCTTTCTTTACCGAAGATAAATCTAATATAACATGGATAGGCGGCTGAAAACAAGGATTTTCCAGGAAAAGAGACAGGAAATACTATCCATAGAGATTGACAAAAAGGGTGTAGTTTGATAGTATATTAACGTATGAATTTAGTACGCTAATGTGCTATCATAATAAGGAATGGAAAAACGGAGGAGTTTTAGGATGAGAGTGAAAAAATTATTAGTGCTTTGCGTAAGCGCCGTGCTGGCAGGTTCTATGCTTTTGGCAGGATGTTCTAAGAAAGAGGAGAGCAAGACAGACGACTCCCTTCAGTATGTAAAAGACAACAAGGAATTGATCCTTGGATTGGATGCGTCCTTCCCGCCGATGGGATTTACGGATAAGGACCAGAACATTGTAGGCTTCGACATCGACGCCGCAAAAGAAGTCACAAAGAGAATGGGTGTGAAGCTGAAATTACAGCCGATCAACTGGGATTCCAAGGACCAGGAGTTAGAGGGCAAGACCATTGACTGTATCTGGAACGGACTTACTTATAGTGAGGACAGGGCAAAAGAGATGTTGTGTTCCAAGTCTTATATGGACAATCATCAGGTACTGCTTGTTCCGGTAAAGAGTAAGATTAAGAGCCTAAAAGATGTGAAGAAACAGCAGGTGGGTGTCCAGAAGGGATCTACCGCGGCAGACGCAGTTGACAAGACGGATGAATTAAAGAATGCAAAGATTGTATACTTCGGCAATAACGTTGAGATCTTAAATGACCTTGGAAACGGCTGTGACGCGGCTGTTATGGATGAGGTAGTTGCAAAATATTACGCGAAAAAAGATCCAGGAAAGTTCAAGATCTTAAACGATAACTTAAGTACCGAAAAATATGTCATTGGTTTCCGCTCTGGCGATAAGAAATTATGCGCAGAAGTAGAGAAACAGCTGAAAGAAATGAAAAAAGACGGAACCTTGGCTAAGATCAGTAAAAAATGGTTCGGAGATGATTTGACAACAATCAAATAAAAGACAAGAAGCAAGAGGCTTTTTTGAAAGCCTCTTGATTTTTTCACTGGCACAGAAATTAATTTCTGACTTTTAAAATTCCGGAAAAATATATACTATAGGAGCAAAAAAATGTTTGATGGTATCATACAATGGTTTGAAAAATTGCCTGGCATTGCAAATATGCTGTTACATAACGGATTGGATCAGACACTGATCATCTTTTTCCTGACGCTGGTTTTCGGCCTAACACTTGGTCTGGTCCTGGCACTGGGAAGGATGACAAAGTTTAAAATCATTCAGCTGCCGATTCGTTTTTATCTGCTGATCATGAGGGGAACTCCTCTGATCCTTCAGTTATATGGATTCTACTTCGGGCTGAATCTTTTGCTGGGGATTCGGATCGAGCGCACTATGGCCGCAGTCGTGGCATTTTCACTAAACTATGCGGCATATTTTGCAGAGATCTACCGAAGCGGTATCCAGGCCATACCGAATGGGCAGTATGAGGCGGCCAAGGTATTGGGATTCGGAAAGGCTCAGACCTTTTTTAAGATCATTCTTCCACAGGTGGTGAAGATCATCCTGCCGCCGATGGGAAGCGAATGTATGACACTTGTGAAAGATACTTCCCTTGCGCATGTCATCGGTGTTATGGAGATTTATGTAGTGGCAGCAAACAACATGTCGCGCAGCCGGGGAATGGAATATTTGATCGTAGCAGGTATTTTTTACTTGATTATGAATATGATTGTATCTAAAGTCTTTGGCATCCTGGAAAAACGGATGAGCTATTATCGTTAGAGGAGGAAAGAAAATGAGTGTTTTATCTGTGGCTAATCTCCAGAAGAATTTTGGAAAGCTGAATGTTCTTAAAGATATTTCTTTCCAGATAAATGACGGAGAGATCGTGACGATCATCGGATCCTCCGGTTCCGGGAAATCAACACTGCTGCGGTGTATGAACCAGCTGGAGAAAGTGACCAAGGGGACCATTGAGATCAATGGGCATACTCTGGTTTCTATGAATGGGGATTCACCTGAATATGCATCCAAAGAAATACAAAAGAAAATATTGATGGAGACAGGGTTTGTATTTCAGAACTTTAATCTGTTTCCACATTACAGTGTCCTAAGAAATGTAATGGAGGCTCCTGTGCAGGTAGCGGGAGTTCCGAAGGATCAGGCAAAGGAGAAAGCCATGCAGCTTCTGAAAAAGCTCGGTCTGGAGGAGAAAGCGGATTCCTATCCGTGTGAACTGTCCGGAGGGCAGTCTCAGAGGGTTTCGATTGCGAGGGCTCTGGCCCTGGAGCCGAAGATCCTGTTTTTTGACGAGCCAACCTCAGCACTGGACCCGGAACTGACAGGAGAGGTTCTGAAAGTTATAAAATCTCTGGCGGATCTGAATATGACCATGGTGATCGTCACCCATGAGATGGCATTTGCCAAGGAGATTTCAGACAGGGTCATCTTCATGGATCAAGGGGTCATCGTAGAAGATGCGTCGCCGGAGGATGTATTTAACTCAGCCAATGAACGTACGAGGGAGTTCCTCGGAAAGTACCACGATATTGCATAGAGGGGCGGTACGGCGGAGGTTAAAAATGTAGAATCATAGTAGGAAAGGAGCAATGAAGATGATAAAAAATGTGCCGAATAAATTTTCTGAAATCACACCGGAAATAGAAGAGCTGGCAAAGAAGTGCGAAACTAAATTTGACCCGTCTCTTTTTGAAAAGTACGATGTAAAACGAGGTCTGCGGAAACAGAGCGGCGAAGGTGTCCTGGCAGGATTGACGGATATTTCAACAATCGTATCTTACAAGGTAGAGGACAGAGAGATTGTTCCATGCGACGGAAAGCTGTATTATCATGGGATTGATATTGAAGAGATTGTTCAGGGATTCATAAAAGAGGAACGGTATGGATTTGAAGAAACAGTCTACCTTCTTTTATTCGGAGAACTTCCCAACGGAGAACAACTTTTGGACTTAAAGCAGCTGCTGGCAACGTACCGTCAGCTTCCTACTAACTTTGTGCGGGATATCATCATGAAGGCTCCGAGCCGTGACATGATGAATACTCTGGCCAGGAGTGTGCTCACATTGTTTTCTTACGATGACAATGCCAGTGATACCTCTATCCCAAACGTACTCCGGCAGTCTCTGCAGCTGATCGCGCTGTTTCCTGTGCTGGCGGTCTACGGTTATCAGGCGTACAGTCACTATGAAAAAGGAGAGAGTCTGGTCATTCACCCGCCGCAAGAGGATCTGTCTACAGCGGAAAACATTCTGTACCTTCTAAGGTCTGACAGTAAATACACAAAGCTGGAAGCAAAGATCCTGGATCTGGCCCTGGTGCTTCACGCAGAGCACGGCGGAGGTAACAACTCCACGTTTACGACCCATGTGGTTTCTTCATCCGGGACAGATACATATTCTTCTGTGGCTGCGGCGCTGTGTTCATTAAAAGGGCCGAAGCACGGAGGCGCAAATATCAAAGTTGTACAGATGTTTGCTGATATTAAGGCGAACGTAAAGAACTGGAATGATGAAGATGAACTGAGAGAATATCTGACGAAGATGGTCCGCAAAGAAGCGTTTGACAAATCGGGCCTGATTTATGGGATGGGTCATGCGGTTTATTCCATCTCTGACCCAAGATCAAAGGTGTTAAGTTACTTCGTGGAAGGGCTTTCCAAGGAAAAAGGAAAAGAAGAAGAATATGCTCTATACACCAATGTAGAGAAACTGGCCAAAGAAGTCATTGCAAAAGAGCGCAAGATTTATAAAGGTGTCAGTGCTAATATTGATTTTTACAGCGGCTTTATCTACAGTATGCTGGATCTTCCATATGAATTGTACACTCCGCTGTTTGCTATCGCAAGGATCGCAGGATGGAGCGCGCATAGAATGGAAGAGCTGGTGAACGGAGGAAGGATCATCCGCCCGGCATATAAAGGAGTCGCAGGACACAAAGAATATACGCCGATCAAAGACCGGTAATAGTTAAGAAAAAGGCCGCAGGAGAAATCCGGCGGCCCTTTTGTTGACTAGAAAAATTAAGTTATTCTGCGGTTGTGCCTGTGGTGGCAGCAGGCGCTTCCTTATAGGTATTCAGGTCAGAAGGAAGTGTTACCTTAACCTCTTTGCCCGGGTTGTTGTACTTAAAGTTTGCTGACATCTTGATGGAAAGCTTAGGTTCCTGCTTGCTTGAGACAACCATATTGATCTTTTGTGCAACGATCTCTGAGTCTTTATTGACCGTCATGGTACCGGACATAGAGTCGAATTTCACCTGATCTGCATAGTTGGTTGTGGAGCCTGCAGCCCCTGATGAATTCAGCTGACCCATCATTTTGTTTACATAGTCATTTAAAGCTTTTTCATTAAACTTGAAGGATATAACGTAATTTCCGTCTTTCTTTGACATTTTCAGATCTTTGTAATTCTCAACGGAAGTGTTGAACTGTCCAGTGGAGTTTTCTAACTGTTTCTGCATGGCATCCACGTCCATTTTTTGTTTTGTTTTCTGACCGTTGGCATTCATATAGTAGTAACCGTCGGTGTAATAAGCCTTTACGCTTACATCCTGACCAGCAATGGCGGTGGTGATGTCCATATCCATCTTCATATCTTTTGCTGTCATACCGGTGGCTTTCACCTTCATTCCCATCTGTAGTTCAAAGCTGGAACTGTTGTTTGAGGCACTGCTCATTTTCATTTTGATGGTGCCGTCCATGTCAGCGGAATCCATCTTATTCATCTTGGCTGCGGCAGCTTTCAGTACTTCTTCCGGTGATTTCTTTTTACACCCTCCCAAGGTAAAAAGCATTGCACAAGCCAGAGTGAGTGCCAGAACCTTTTTAAACATTTTCATAGTTTGCCCTCCTGTGTTCTTTAAATTAGAATACATTACAATATAATTATATCTGTTATTCTTTCCAAGGTAAAGCAAAACGAGTATAATACATTATAATAGGCAGAATACAAATTGATCGGAGGGCGGAGGTATGAAAAAAGAATTGTTTTTGAAGTCTGACGTTGACGGAAACCGTCTCCACGTCCTGCTGCTGGCACCTGAAAAAAAGCCGAAAGCAGTCATTCAGATCTGCCACGGCATGAGTGAACATAAGGAACGCTATCTCAGTTTTATGGAATATTTGGTGGACTGCGGTTACGCTGCGGTGATCCATGACCACAGGGGGCACGGGAAAAGTATAGAAAGGGAAGATGATCTGGGATATTTTTATGACACTACGGGAGAAGCCATTGTAGAAGATGCCCATCAGATTACAAAGTGGGCCAAAGAGCAATTTCCGGATCAGGAACTTCATTTGTTCGGACACAGCATGGGTTCTTTGATCGTGCGCTGCTATCTTAAGAAATATGACTGGGAACTGACAACTCTTACCGTATGCGGCAGCCCAAGCCGGAATACCTTTGCAAAGCCTGCGGCAGTGATGGCACAGATTGCCTGCAGGATCAGCGGTGACCGGAAAAAGGGGATGCTGTTTCAGAAATTAGCATTCGGCATGTTTCAAAAATCATTGCAGGCAGACGAGTCTGAAAATGGCTGGATCAGCTATGACCGGGAGAATGTCAGAAAGTACGACGAGGATCCCCTGGATGGCTTTATTTTCACAAACAATGGATTTTTGAATCTGTTTCATCTGATGGATGAGACATACAATAAAAAGGGCTGGGGAAAGAAACATGTGGAACTGCCGGTTCTTTTTATCGCAGGGCAGGATGATCCCTGTATTGTTTCACAGAAACAGTTTTGGAACGCGGTTTCGTTTTTAAAGGAAATAGGTTATACAAATACGACAGGAAAGTTATATGAAGGCTGCAGGCATGAGATTTTAAATGAGGAATGTTCCGGCCGGATTTATAAGGAAATACTAGAATTTATCGAATAATTGAAAAAAGGAATACATAATTATGAAAGCAAAGAGGATACTGCTTGCAGCACTTTGTCTTATGCTGGTGTCAGCAGGAGGAGAGAGAACCATTCAGGGAGCAATGAAAAAACCAGGGAAGCCGTCAGGAGTTATGGCGACTGCCGTAAAGCGGACGGTGGTCCTGTCATGGATCAAGGGCAAAAAAGCGTCGGGGACAGAGATTTATCTGTACGACCGGCAGAAGAAAAGGTATATAAAAAAGGCGGACTCCAAAGCGTCCAGATATGTGGTCAAGGGGTTAAAGCCCGGCGTCAGCTATGGTTTTAAAGTCCGTTCCTACCGGATTTATAAAAAGAAAAAGTATTACAGCGGATATTCCAAAGTGGTGCGGGCATCTATGGCCGCCAAAGGAGAATCAACCATCAAGAATTTTTTAAAGACAGCGGTGGCTCCCGTAGGTTCCACTTTGTATATATGGGGAGGCGGATGGAACAAGGCCGATACAGGAACTGGTAAAGATGGAAAACGAATCGGGTTAAACGGAGAGTGGAACCGGTTTTTCTTATCCCAGAACTCCAGATACAATTACAAAAAGCATCGCTACCGGCATGGGAAAGGGTTGGATTGTTCCGGCTTTGTTGGGTGGACCGTGTACAATATCAGAAATACGGTTCCCGGCAAAGGCGGTTATGTGAGAAAGGCAAAAGACCAGCCTAAGTTGTTCGCGGAAAAAGGATGGGGCAGCTACAAAAGCAAGAAGAAGGTGGCAGATTATAAGGCAGGTGACGTCATGGGTTCCTCAAGCTGTGGTCATGTGTGGATTGTCATCGGCGCCTGCAGGGATGGAAGTGTGGTATTGGTTCATTCCAGTCCCAAGGGGGTGCAGCTTTCTGGAACCCCGACAAAGAAAGGCAGGAAAAAAAGCCAGGCCCTGGCACTTGCAAAGAAATATATGAAAAAGTATCATAGAACATGGTACCGGAGATATCCGGACTGTTCCAGGGGCAAAAGCTATCTCACCCAGTATGGGCAGATGAGATGGGATGTATCAGGAAACCACGTTATGGAAGATCCGGAAGGATACCAGCACAAATATGCTGATGCGATTTTAAAGGACATTTACAGAAACTAGAATACTAGGAGGATGAATATGAGAAAAACGATCGAAAGGATCCCTCTCCCGCTGGCTGGGCCGATGCTTGGATTTGCAGCTATGGGAGAAGTGATCGAGAATTATTCTGAGACAGCGAAACTAATCTGTGTGGCCATCTCCGTCTGCCTGCTGATCTTGTTGCTTTTTAAGATTGGCACCTGTCTGGATATGGTAAAAGAAGAACTGGAAGATCCGGTGAATTGTAGTATTTCCGCAGCTTTTTCCATGGGACTTCTCGTGCTGACTGCCTATCTAAAGCCTTATGTTGGGGATTCAGTTTCCATCATTTGGATTCTTGCGCTGGCGGTCCATGTGTATCTTCTGGTCTTTTTTAACGGACATTTTATATACTACAAATTTAATATCAAAAATGTATATGCCAGCTTTTTTATTTTTTATGCGGGCCTGGCAATGAGCAGCATGACAGCTCCCAACAGCGATATGAGGGAGATCGGACGCTGGTTTTTCTGGGCAGGATTCCTGTTTACGGTGATCATCGCCGTTCCGATCATAAAGCGTTATGTAAATGTAAAGGAGATCCCGGAACAGTATCTGCCGTTGATCTGTATTTTTGCGGCTCCTGTAAGCCTTCTGTTAGCCGGCTATCTCCACTGCTTTGAGAATCCCATGGTCTGGCTTGTGATTGGGCTCACGGTCCTATCGCTTGTTTTGTATGTGTTTGTACTTGCGGCAGGATTAAAGTATATTGTCATGCCGTTTAACCCTTCGTTTGCTGCGTATACATTTCCATTTGTGATCAGCGCAGCCGCATTGAAGGAGGCGTTTATCGCGCTCAACCGATGGGGGTATCCGGTTACCTATTTAAAATGGATCGTGGATTTCCAGACGGTACTGGCGGCGGCGCTGCTCATCTATGTGACCCTGCTGTTTTTAAAATATATCTTTTACGTGAAAAGCGAGTAAAGCAGGTTTTTTAGAGAAGAGGACCTGGCATGAAATTAAAATAGAATGGATCTTTGAAAAAGGCTTGCCCAGCATTTGTTTGATGAGCAAGCCTTTTTCTTTAATTACGTTAATGATATCGTTTTTAAAGATTCAAAAGAGTATCGAGAAGTTTATCATTCTCTTCTGATCTGCGGAAACAGAACCGCACATATTCCCCGTCCAGCCCTTCAAAGCTTGAGCAGTCACGGATCATAAGTCCTTTTTTGATACACCGTTCAAACATCTCGGATGAAGTTGTGCCGTCCATAAGACGCACCAACAGGAAGTTTGCGTAGGAAGGATAGATTTTGAAAGCAGGAGAGAAGGACAGCCTGTCTATGCATTTCTGCCGTTCCTTTGCGATATACGCCTTTGTCTCTGTAATGTAGCCGGTATCCATAAACATGGACTCCCCTGCCAGTGCCGCCAGGGTATTGATGCTCCACGGATTCTTGCGGTCCTCCATCTCTTTTAGAAACTCCGTGTTTCCGCTGATGCCATATCCCAGGCGGATGCCGGGGGCTGCGAAGAACTTGGAAGTGCCCCTTAGGATCAATACATTGTCAAAATCTTTTGCCAAAGGCACTGTGGTGATCTTCTCCATATCCGGAGCGAACTCTACGTAGGTCTCATCTACCAGAACAAAAATATCATGTTTTTTACAGTGGGAGAGGAGTTCCTCGGTTTCGTCTTGGAAAAGAGCGCTGGATGTGGGATTGTTGGGATTGCAGAAGGCAAACAGGTCCACATCGTCTGTGAGATACGACTTCAGGTCTTCAAGGTCCAGCTTAAAGTCTGAGGCCTCGGAGAGGTGATATTGCTGGCAGGTGCCGCCGACCATGGAGATCTCCCGCATATACTCAGAATAGGTGGGGGAGAGCAGCAGGGCTTTTTTGGGGCGGACAAGGTGCATAGTAAGGCTTATCAGCTCCGTGACCCCATTGCCCACAATAATGTGCTCTAAAGGTGCCTTCGCATAAAGGCTCAGGGCAGAACGCAGGGACTTGTAATCACGGTCTGGGTAGGTGCAGACAGCATCCACGTGGTCTATGAGACTTTTTCTAAACAGCGGGGAGATACCAAGAGGATTGACATTACCTCCGAAGGGGATGATCTCTTCTTTTTTGATTCCATATATTTCTTCTATTTTCTCTAAGTCGCTTCCGTGGAAGACTTGTTTCTTTTCCGGCATAGTTTCACCTTTCTTTATCTTTTCTATTTTGTCGAAGTTTGCTATAATATTACGGTGTAGGGTCCGACCCTGCAGTCAGATTACAACGTTTAATAACAATGATCAGATTATAGTCCATTATAGACCAAATACCCTGAGACCACCAGTGGAAAATCGGAGGAACCCATGACGGAGAAGATGAAGCAGTTCATACAAATCGTACAGGAAGATGAACAGCGGGCAAAGGCCCTCTTTTTTTCTGAGGCCTTCAAAAATGATTATCTGGAGGAAGGATCCAGGGAAAAGGAAATATATCACCAGCTGCTTCTCGGCAGAAACCGTGGCCAGATCTTAGAGGAATTCCTTATCTGTGCCGGGGGAAAGGAGCCTGCTGTACTCCGACCGGAAAAAGAGGTATATGAGATCCGCAGACTGAATGCCGTTGAGCCTATGAATGTGAGGATACGAAAAGAAGGGCAAGGATATGTCCATGGCAGGATCCATCTGGACTCCACCTTTTTATCCATAGAAAAGACAGAATTTACAGAGGAAGATTTTCAGGACGGGATCTTGACAGTCCCTGTGATGTTCTTGGACGCGCAAGAAGAGAGCAGGAGCATTCTTACCGTTTATACTCCGTATAGCAGCTGTCAGGCAGATATCCTGTTTGACGCAGAAGGAGACAAGGAGGTAGAACTTGCCGGCCTCTCAGACAAGATTTTTGAAGCCTACATGAATTTTTGTCTAGGAAAATGCAATGTCATGGAGTTTGTGGAAAATGAGAAAAGGCTGATCAGCCAGATGGAGGGAAGAGCATCCTGTGAGATATTGAGAACCATGTTGTCTCTTCACTGTCATATTATTCAGGGGGCCGAGGAAGCCATTGAGAGAGGGTTTGTGCGGCTTGAGCCGAATATGAGTGAGATTCATTCCGATCCTTTTTATTTTGGATACTTTTTGTACCTGAAGGCCCTGTATTTAAAGACACCGGATCAGATCGCACATGCAAGGGACCGGATCCACGGGATTTATCCTGAGGCAGGTGAGAAGAAGGGATATCTGCTCTGGATGCTCATCTATCTGGATGAGGATCTGACGTACGATTCGGGGCTGCAGCTTCAGAAGATGAGAGAGCTATATGAGACAGGGCAGTGCAACAGTTTTTTGTGGTTTGAGGCAGCCAGCATCTGGAACCAGGATCACAGCAGGATCAAGTCTATCGGGGCTTTTGAGCAGGAGGGTATCCATTTTGGCATCTGCCATGATTTATTCAGCAAAAGTATGCAGAAGCACATCTATAGTCTTGTGCTGAAGGAAAAAGGGTTTTCTGAGTTTCTTCTGGCGGACCTGATTTCGTCGTTTCAAAAAGAAGAGACACAGGAAGGTCTACAGGCGGTCTGTTCTATGCTGATCCGGGGAAACTGTATGGACGAGTGCTACCATATCTACTATAAAAAAGCAGTACAGGCAGGTATCCAGATGATCGGACTACAGGAATCTTATCTGCGCACGATCGCAAAAGACAGATATCCGTATCTGGAAAAGAATGTCCTTTTATATTTCTCATACAGCAACAGCTTAAGCAGCAGAGAACGGGCATATCTATATGCGAACCTAGTAAAAAACCGGAGAAAATACGAATCTGTATTTCCGTCCTTTGAGCCGCAGATTGAGGAGTTTCTGTTGGAACAGCTGGCCCAGAGTAAGATTAATACCAACTTATTTATCCTTTATCAGGCATTTTTTGACCGTCTGCTGGAAGGGATGAAGGGCAGAGCCGGCATTGCCAATATCATGGCCAAGAAGAAGCTGATCTGTAAAAACCCGGCTATGGAGAGAGCAGTCATATACCAGAAGGAATTAAAAGAGGTGCAGAATGTCTCCTTGGAAAGCGGGGAGGTGTATGTTACGGTTTACAGTGAGCCTTTGGTCGTTTTTCTGGATCAGGAGGATAACCGTTATCTCTCATTGGAATATACATTTTCAAGGCTGTGGACCAGGGAGCAGGAGGAAGCCGTATTTGCAGGGCTGGGCAGAAGAAATGAGGCGTATCTGATCCGGCAAAGTCTTGTATTTAAAGAAAAAGCTGAATTTAGCGCCGGGGACATCCAGGACGTGGAGGCAGTGCTGGAATGTCAGAGCCTGAAAGAGGAATACCGGCACAAGATTTTTGAAAAGCTGTTGGATTACTACTGGAAGCACGGCAGGCAGGAGGAATTGGAGCAGGCACTGTCCATGGTGCAGTGGAAATACTTGTCCAGTGAGAATTGTAAGCAGATGTTGGAATATTTTATCGCAGGACGGCACTATAAAGAAGCCATGAAGGGCATAGAGATCTTTGGGTTTGATTTTATGGATCCAGAGCCCTTAAAAGAAGTCGTGCTCCATGAACTTACATCGCTGAGCAGGAAGAGAGTGCAGACACTTCTTGACATGAGCCTGGATGTTTTTCAGGGAAAGGTCTATAACAGCGAGATCCTGGCCTATCTGGAACGGTTTTATAGAGGTGATCTACAACAGATGCTAAAGATCTGGGAGCAGGGGGAAAAGCATAAGATCTATGATCAGGAATTCACGGAGGATATTCTAAAGAAATCAGCTGAGCAAGGTGCCGGATGGGAAGAGGTCCCGGTCTTCTTGGCTTATGCCGGGCAGGACGCAAAGGACAGGAAACTGCTGAAGAGACTGATGGACCAGTTTGTCTGCCTGTCTTATGAAGGCAAAAGACAGCTTTCAGATGACTTTTATCCTCTGCTTGGAAGACTTTTAGATCAGGGGAACCAAAAGCTCATCTGGCAGTGGGCTTATCTGGATTATTATAAGGATAAAGACTTAACAAAGGAACAGAAAACAAGGATCACAAAGATTATTGAATTCCAGGAGGACCGCCATTCCATCCTGCCGGTGCTGCTGCAGTTTAAGGAAGAGATCCCACTTCCGTATGAGTGTTTTACCTACACTTATGTGGTCTACCAGGGAGAAAAGGATAGCAGCATGGTGTTTCACTATGCGGAGAATAAATCGGAGCCGGCCAGGGAGATCCCCATGCGGGAGCTGCTTCCGGGATACTATGCAGCACAGGTGCTGATTTTTGCCGATGAGACGGCAGATTATTATGTGACCGCTCCCGGGGAGGAGAGACGCAGGAGAAAAGATATTGTCTTTCTTGACCACTCCGGGGAGAACCAGAAAGGCAGATTTTATCAGCTGAACCATATGCTGAGGGAAAAACAGAGAGAGAGCGTGGCCATGGAAATGGAGATCTACGCATATGAAAAAGCAATGACGGATCTGATCCGTCCTATGACAGAGGATCAAGGATGAAAATAGGAATACAGATAGAACAAGGAATGATATATCAGTGCTCCGTTGTGGATGGGCAGGTCGTGGAGGAGGAGCCGGCAAGGCTTTCCGGTGACTGGACAGACTATGTGAGGACAGAGGCGGGAAGGCATCCGGATACGGCCAATCTGTACCTGGGTATTATTCTGGAGACAGCAGAGGAAGATATAACCTCCAAGGCCGCAGAGCTGCGAAAGGAATTGGGGGTAACAGAGGATCAGCTAAAGCTGTTTACAAAAGAGGAAGCCTTCCTGGGTCTGGCCAGAGAACGGCAAGAGCAGCTGAAACAGGGAGCTGTGGGACTGTTTGACTATTCATTGCAGGGACAGTTGTATTACTATATGGTAAAAAAACAGGACGGGCAGATGCTGGTAGAGAGGGAGGACTACTCTGCCTTTATGAGAAATACGCGCCTGCCGCACCAGAAGGATATGGCATTTGAGAATGCTGCCATGCAGGCCATGGCTGCGGAAGTCACATCTCTTGTTTATCTGTGCGGCCAGGGTTTTGACAGCGGATGGCTTAAAAATGCCGCCACAAAGCTGTGCGCCGGGCGGCGTGTGTTCATGGGAAACCATGTTTATGCCACAGGAGCCATTTATCTCTTAGGAAGAAAAAATGTTGCGGACATTGATTCGGCTGTGATTCTCACGGACACGGTCATGATGTACCAGGTCGGCATCATGGCTTGGAACCATGGAAAAGAAGAATTTTTACCGCTGGTAAAAGGAGGGCGCCCGTGGTTTGAGAGCCGTGGCAGTGTGACCGTACTGATCGATGCAGCGGCTTCTGTCCCAGTGGAGATCAAGCCGCTGTTCCCCGGGAAAGGTGACAGGATGCGCTTTTTGGTGCCGCTGAAAGGACTGGTCAAGAGGGAGGGACGAGCGACAAAGCTTAAGATCGAAGCTGAGTGTATCGGGGAGACAAAGTGCAGGGTCAAGATCACGGATCTTGGTTTCGGAACCTTATTTCCTCCCACCTATCAGGTATTTCAACAGGTGTTATCATGGGAAAGGAGGGGACAGCCGTGAGAATGGTATTGTGTGAGACGGATGAGATCAGAAGGCCTTATACGCTAAATTCCTTTGGGCAGACCATTTCTTCCTATGAAGAATTGTGCTATATTATTTCCGGACAGTATTTATATTTTTTGGTGGAGGGAATCCCAAAAGGGATGAAACTATGGATAGAGGAGGAGCTTGGGCTGACCCTCTCTGAGCAGGAAGAGACAAAAAAGCAGCTGGAGCAGATCATCGGTTATCGGAATTATTTCACGGAGCCGGAGCAGAGGATGCTCATTCAGCAGATGCGGACGGCCTATCTTTACTCCTCCGTGCGCAAACAAAAGATGCTTGGCGATTTGTATCTTAAACATTGCAAATATCTGAGTGCGTACCATGCATATCATAAGACACTATCAGGACTGCTGCAGCTGAAGCAGAAAGAACAGCAGGAGGTTCTGTATCATATAGGACTCTGTCTGACCCGGATGTTCCGGTTTCAGGAGGCCAAAGAATTTTTTCAAAAAAGCTGCCGCCTTGGGGATCATAAAAAGTGCCAGGAAGCATATTTTATTGTTTCCTATATGCAGGGGGACCACCAGAAGTTTTTGGAGGACGGAAGAGCGCTGTCGTTTACGGAGGAACAATTAAAAGAGATTTATGAAAATATCTCCGGTATGGAAGAGAAACTGAACGGCGGCGAAGAATCCCACGCATTAAAAAAGATTGATTATCACAGAAAGAAACCCGATGACCTGATGACCAGAAGACTGACCTGGTCCATGCTGGAACGGTGGAAAAATGAGTACAGAAGAGAGATTGTCTGAAATTGAATATCAGAAAAAACGGATGGAATTAAACCAGCGTTTTGTGGAAATGTATGAAGATGAGATATCTTATATTCTGGAGCAGAAGGAAGATATCGAGGCCATGGAGAGACTTTCAGATGAGGAAGCGAGACTTCTGGAGGAAGAGTCCAGGAAATACAACCGGATCTTTGCCAGGATATTTTATGATTCCGCAGGCGGACGAGTCTCCGATGAGGAGTTCTTCCCTCTTTGGGAAAGGGAGGAAGAGATCAGGCAGGGCCTATCCCGTATCCATTCCTTGGAAGGGGAAAAAAAGCAGATAGAAAAAGAAATTTCGGCTCAGGGAGAGGAAGAAGTGGAACTTAAAAAGAAAGAGAAGGAGTTTCACGGAAAGTTCATCAACCGGAGAGCGTATTTCATTTCTATGCTGGTCATGGCACTGACCGGGGCAGGTCTCTGTGCGGCAGCGGTTTTGTATTTTGAGATTGCGCTGACGGTTTCCCTGTGGCCTGTGGCTGTGGCGGTGCTGGGTGCTGTGATGATTCTTCTCATACTGAGGGCCAGGCAGCACAAAGCGGCGGACAGAAAGAAGATGTACCAGATGGTCAGAAGCCATAAAGAGACTTCCGGCCGGCGCCTTCAGTCGGAATATGATACAATTGTCAATGACCTGGAGTTCTGCCAGGAAAAATATCAGGTGCTGTTTGGATATATTTCAGAAGAACAGTGGAAATTATTTGAATTTTGTGCTAAAGTTGCAGCGGAATTAAATTGCAGTGAAGAACTCATGGTCCAGAAGGCATCCTTTGTTTCGGCCATGGAAAAGTGCGGGATGCGCGCACCCAAGGCGTGGTGTTATTACCCGAAAGCGATTTATGATATACCAAAAAGGATCAACCGTATGGAATGGCTGTCACGCAGGCAGATCATCTGTGAGCAGGCAATGGTACAGCATGAGCGGGCCATCCGCAACAATCTATTAGCTTAGAGGATCATAAGATTAAAATAGAGTAGGAGATATAAAATGAGTAAAGAATTGGAAAAGACATATAACCCGTCTGAGATTGAAGACAGGCTATATCAAAAGTGGCTGGACAACAAATATTTTCACGCAGAAGTCGATCACAGCAAGAAACCGTTTACGATCGTGATCCCGCCTCCAAATATAACAGGAAAACTGCATATGGGACACGCTCTGGATGAGACTATGCAGGATATTTTGATCCGCTTTAAAAAAATGCAGGGATACAATACACTTTGGCAGCCGGGAACCGACCACGCCAGCATCGCCACGGAAGTGAAGATTATCGAGGCCCTGAAAGAGGAAGGCATTGAAAAAGAAGATCTGGGCCGGGAAAAGTTCCTTGAGAGAGCCTGGGAGTGGAAGGAAGAATACGGCGGAACCATTGTCAGCCAGTTAAAGAAGCTGGGTTCTGCCTGTGACTGGGAGAGAGAACGTTTTACCATGGATGAGGGCTGTTCCAAAGCGGTGGAAGAGGTCTTTATCAAGTTATATGAAAAAGGATATATTTACAAGGGATCCAGGATCATCAACTGGTGTCCGGTGTGCCAGACTTCCATCTCTGATGCGGAAGTAGAGCATATAGATCAGGCAGGCCATTTCTGGCATATCAAATATCCGGTGGCAGGAACTGATGATTATTTGGAGATTGCCACCACCCGTCCTGAGACAATGCTGGGGGATACGGCTGTGGCTGTCCACCCGGATGATGACAGATATGCAGGTCTGGTCGGAAAAATGCTGGAACTTCCGCTGTGCGGGCGCCAGATTCCAGTCGTGGCAGATGAATATGTAGACAAAGAGTTCGGCACCGGGGCTGTAAAGATCACACCGGCCCATGACCCCAATGACTTTGAAGTAGGGAAACGCCATGATCTTCCTGTGATTAACGTGATGAACGACGATGCCACTATCAATGAAAACGGCGGCAGATATGAGGGAATGGAGCGCTACGAGGCGAGAAAAGCCATTGTAAAAGATCTGGAAGAACAGGGATACTTGGTAAAGATTAAAGACCATGAACACAACGTGGGTACACATGACCGCTGTAAATCTACTATTGAACCTATGGTAAAACCACAGTGGTTTGTAAAGATGGACGAACTTGCAAAACCAGCCATTGAGGCTGTGAAAAACGGAGATGTCAAGTTTGTGCCGGAGCGCTACACAAAGACCTATCTTCATTGGCTGGAGAACATCCGTGACTGGTGTATTTCCAGGCAGCTTTGGTGGGGACACCGGATTCCGGCTTATTACTGTGACGAGTGCGGTGAGACCGTGGTGGCAAAAGAGAAACCGTCGGTATGCCCAAAATGCGGATGTACCCATTTTACTCAGGATGAGGATACCCTGGATACATGGTTCAGCTCCGCTCTGTGGCCTTTCTCTGTTCTCGGATGGCCGGAGCAGACGGAAGAACTTGACTACTTTTATCCGACCAATGTACTTGTGACCGGATACGATATCATTTTCTTCTGGGTTGTGCGTATGGTATTCTCAGGATATGAACACACAGGAAAAGCGCCGTTTGACACAGTGCTGATCCACGGACTAGTAAGAGACGACAAAGGACGCAAGATGAGCAAATCCCTGGGCAACGGCATCGATCCTCTTGAGGTCATCGGACAGTATGGTGCAGATGCGCTGAGATTTACTCTAGTTACCGGAAATGCCCCTGGAAATGACATGCGGTTCTATATGGAGAGGGTAGAAGCCAGCCGTAATTTTGCAAATAAGGTATGGAATGCCTCTCGTTTCATGATGATGAACTTCGAGCAGGCAGATTTCTCCCATGTGGAGCTTTGTGACCTGACCCAGGCGGACCGCTGGATCTTATCCAAATTTAATACGCTGGCAAAAGATGTGACCGACAATATGGACAAATATGAGCTTGGAATTGCTGTTCAAAAGCTCAACGACTTTATATGGGAAGAATTCTGTGACTGGTATATTGAGATGGTAAAACCGCGTCTCTATAATGACGAAGATACCACCAAAGCGGCAGCATTGTGGACTTTGAAAAAAGTTCTTTCAGAATCTCTGAAGCTGCTCCATCCGTTCATGCCGTTTATCACGGAGGAGATCTACTGCAACCTGACAGGGGAAGAATCCATTATGCTGGCAGCCTGGCCGGAATACAGGGAAGAATACAGCTTTGCCCAGGAAGAGGCAGCAGTGGAGTTGATGAAGGAAGCAGTGAGAGGCATCAGAAACATCCGCGCTGAGATGAATGTTTCTCCAAAGAAGAAAGCAAAAGTATTTGTTGTTTCAGAGAAACAGGAAGTCAGGGATATTTTTGAACAGGGCAGGGTTTTCTTCGGAACACTTGGCTATGCCAGTGAGGTCCTGGTTCAGGCAGATAAAGAAGGAATTTCAGAGGATGCGGTGTCCACAGTTGTACCGGACGCAGAGATCTACATGCCGTTTGCGGAGCTTGTGGATATTGACAAAGAAATTGAACGCCTGAAAAAAGAACAGAAGAAATTAGGCGGAGAGATTAAGAGATGTGAAGGAATGTTGGGGAATGAAAGATTCTTAAGCAAAGCTCCGGCCCAGAAGGTGGAAGAAGAAAAAGAAAAACTCTCAAAATACCGCCAGATGCTGGATAAGGTAGAGGAGAGGCTTGATCAGCTTGCGAAATAACATGGCGGATTATGAAGAAGCAAGAAATTATTTGGATCATGTGACGGGTTTCGCTAAAAAAACAGCC
>OLSH01000158.1_pt1 | contig 73725 bp, 70 predicted proteins | sample 1643221 | NCBI WGS metagenome assembly OLSH01 (sample SAMEA3136681, study PRJEB25190) | human gut metagenome | biome: human gut; feature: human-associated habitat; material: faeces | place: Austria | collected 2013 | reverse complement strand
ATTTTCAAGGTTGTCTTATTGTTTAGTTGTCAATGTTCGGCTGTCGTTTTTTGTCTTGCTCTTACGAGCGACAGCTTTATTATATTATCATAACTCATTTTGTCTGTCAAGCACTTTTTTCATTTTTTTGAAGAAATTTGAATGACTGACATTTCTTGTGCTGTCCGATCTCCGTCAGCAACTTTTATATCATATCATGGTGAACCATGAATGTCAACAACTTTTTTCAAAAGTTAAAAGCAGTTAAGAAACAAGATGAAGTTGTGAAGCGCTGCTGTTTTGTCAGCAACGTTGATAATCTTACCATTGCTGTCGGCAAATGTCAACAGCTTTTTTTCATTTTTTTGCATCTTTTTATCGAATCCTGCGGCGATATAGAAGAAGACCCCGGAGAAACGGCATAAAAACACCGTTTCTCCGGGGTCTCCAGTTTGACTTTAAAAAGGAATCGCTCCCTTTAAAATCGAGATCACCGGGTTATTTTCCACCATAAACTGAAGCAGAGAGCTTGACTGCATCCATTGGCTGTACTCCTGCTGTAGGCCTACATACTGGCAAAGGTAAATAGCAAACAGCAAAAAGGATACCACGATCACTCCCTTCGCGAATCCCAGAACCCCTCCGAACAGATGATTAAACCATCCGATCACAGGAAGATCCCCAAACTTACTGATAATACCGACTAATATAGAAAACAAAATCTTAAGCACAACCACGATCAGCGCAAAAGCAATAAAATATGCAAGCTGATCTGTCAGTATATTTTGTTTCGAATTCATAAACATCTTTATGACGTACTGCTTTATGGTATCTGCGGTTGAATAGGCAATGGCAAATGTCAAAAGCCATGTAGCCAAGAGGAGCAGGGATTTTAGAAATCCCCTTTTAAACCCTCTGATCGTATCAAATATCAAGATCAGCAGTAATACAATTAAAATAATCTGTCCCATAATATCACCATCTATCGTAATCTAACTAACTGTGTTTTATCTTCAAATGTAATTAAGTATCGTTCCGCCTTGCCCGTAGGGGCCATAGACTGAATCCTCTTTTTAAAATTCTGCTGATACATCTCATGACCTGCAAAATTAATCATTGAACAATGATAGTTTCCAACAAACAGAACGCCGTCATTACCCAGGTACACATCGGAGAACTCCGTCTTGATCTCCTTCTCCATAACCATTTTGCCGGACCGGTTATATGCTTGTACCAGGTACTGTTCCTTGGAAGACTTCTTTTTGTTCTCAAGGACCAGCGCAAAATGAGAGTCATCCGCAGCCACACTTTTGATCCTTGAATCTATTATAATCTCTTTTTGTTTCGAAGGTGTGTCCTTTGTGTTAAAAATAATTGTCTTATTATCTCCGATGGCACACACTGTATTCTGGCCCATAAACTGAATCTTAGGAATGACCGTATCCTTAAAATCAAATCCTGCCAGAAGCCTGTCTTCTTTTTCCTGGCCTTTTTCTCCGAAATCATAAAATGCTACCCGGTTCTTCGTCTGCAGTCCGTCCACTACCAGATAGCTGACGGCGAGCATTTTACCGTCATCTGACAGATCAATATCCAAAGGATAGCCATTTTCGTCCACTGTGGTCTTGATCGTCACCAGCTTCTTTTGAGAAGCATCATAGAGTTCTATATAATTTTCATCGTCCCCCTGCAATATAGCAGCGATCACGCCCTGTTCCGCCACTTCCACATCGCTGATCGCATATGAGGTAGAAAATCTTTTTACTTTTCCGCTACTGTCATATAGAAGAATCTCATTTCCATTCTTGTATGCAACCACGATGTAATCACCGCAGTATGTAACAATCGGATTCTTAATGGAATAAGCTTTTTCCCATATTGTTTTTCCGTCCCCGTCAATAAATGATATGCCGTCTTCATTATAGCTAATGGAACCGCTCTTATACGCAAAGAACTTTGTTGTGGAATCTACATGCTTTGCGATGACTTTTTCTGTCTTAAGCGAATGGTACGTTCTATATCGGTATGCCAGAAAGATCGCCAGCAGTACTACACAAAAAATACCCAAAAGAATCCATCTCTGTTTTTTCCGGATCTGCTTTTTCCGGATAGAATTCTGCATTGCTTCCCTGCTGTTTGTATAAAGAGAAAATCCTGATTTTATCCTGTGGTCCATAGTAAAACCTCTGTATTTTTAATTAACATTATCAATTTCACGCTTTATTATACATGATTTCACTTTGTTATACTAGGAATAATTAGTTTCTGTCCCGGATAGATATTTTCCTTCGGCCCAATCCGGTTGGCATCCAGAATCTTATACATATACTTTCTGGTACCGTACATCTTACGAGAAATTGAAACCAGGCTGTCCCCTTTTTTTACAACATAAGTCTGGCTGCGGCTGACCGTCTGTGTAGATTTCTGTGTTGCCGTAGTGGCAGAAGCCGCGGTGGTAGCCGATGCAGCCGTCCTGGTACTGGCTGATGTTTCTTTATTCTGCTCCGTCGTGGTTCCTGTCTCTGAGCCGCCCGCCTCCTGAGTGTCCGCCGGGAGCTGTTTGGTTGTTGTCCCTGATCCCTTGTTTTCTTCATCCATGGAAACATTATCTTTGACTCCTCTTCCCATAGTTTCCACTGCGCCGTGGATCGCATCACCAAAAGAAGAACCATTGTCCAGTCTGGAGTAATAAAACATTCCCCCTGCCAGGATCAAAACCAGAAGCATAGCCGCGCTGGATGAAAGCCGCTTCATCCTGTCTTTTGTCTTACTGCTCTTCTGCTTTTCCTGAACGATCGTGCGGAATTGCCGAACAATCTTTTCATCCCGTTTTGCCTCCAGCATATTCTCATATGACACAACTTCCTTGAGCTTCTGGTTCCTCTCGATCAGATACTCCTGCATCATCGGATTTTTTTCATAATATATGTAATAACCGCTCTGCCGCACAAGATCTTGTCCGCGGTAAACATAAAAAGCATCCTCTCCCTCCAGATGGTCTGTCATATATAGAACTTTACCATCCCCCGGGAAGTTTTCAAAATGCGTCTTCTTGATCTTGTCATTGAGCCGCACTGAGAATCCCATTCTGGAAAGCGCCCATCCAATGACATCAAGATCCGGGAAAAACCTTTCTTTCTTCTGGTAGATTTCCCTCCATACCTTATCATCGAATACAGTCTCGTCCAAATCCAACTCTATATTCTGCCCCTCAACAGCACCTCTGATAAATATCACAGTTTCATTATCAATACTTTTCTTTTCTCCAAATAATATGGCCCCTCTTACAAAAGTGTTCTTGTCCGTCGTCAATGCTTTTAAAAATGTAACTACAAAGTCTTCGATATAAACCTTTGTGGTTCCTACAGGCCCGCCGATCTGTCTGATGTTCTTCGGCAACTGATTTTCTGCTCTCACGAAAAAGCCTCCCTTTCCTCTTTAATACCAAAGACTTTATCACAGTATTTTCAATTTTTTTATCAAAGGGCGTCGACAGAAGAAAATAATTTTCTCCCTCTTTGGAGACGGAAACTTCTAAAACACAGTGTGTCCTGGGGGAGTTTTTTTATAAATTTCATCTATTCTCTAACGAACTGCCAGAAAGCCTGAACGAATATACGCGCGAAGGGTATAAAATACGGTGTGCCCTGTGGGTATACTTTTTTTATTTATGTATAAACTATATGGAGCGTCTTATCAGGCGGAAATGTTATTTAAGAAATGATTGGAGAACGCAATGCGCATTTCAGACCGAATATCCTATTTTAATCCAAAAAGCAGGGAGGCAGGGACCTTGCTGCAGGCGGATTTGATCCGCAGGATTCAAATACAAAAAAATGACAGCCAGCCAGTGGTGGTCCTCTGTGTAGGTACGGACCGTGCTACCGGTGACTGTCTTGGACCCCTTGTAGGGCACCAGTTGATGGCATCTTCTTATTATAAAGTTTTCGGAACTCTGTCTCAGCCTGTCCACGCAGGGAATCTGGCTCAGACAATGACTGACATCTACCACACTTACAAAGAACCTTTTGTGATCGCTGTTGATGCCTGTCTAGGCTCTATTGACCACGTAGGCTTTGTGACAGTGTCATCCATGCCCCTGTTTCCGGGGCAGGGTGTGGATAAGGAGCTTCCTCCCGTGGGAGATATCTCCATTACAGGCATTGTAAATTATACGTCAGAGACAAATTTTAATACAATACAGACCACAAGGCTTCACACTGTCATGGAGCTGTCCTCTTATATTGCATGTGGAGTAGAAGACTCTGTCCGGTATTTTGCGAAACACGCTGCTACAACTTAGAGCACTCACATATCCAGCTTCATGTCTCCCTGTTTGATGATCCCCATACGCCTCATTCCTTCTGCTATAAAATAGGTTAAAAGCGCCGGCGCAACGATATGCATGCCAATGATCATAACCGCTGTGGCAGCCGGAGAACCCCCTCCGGCTACCATGGTTTTATAACCCATGATCTGCCCTACCAGCCCAGCTGTGCCCATGCCGGAACCAATAGCATTGTTTGTCATCTTTAATACTATAGTAGAGACCGGACCAAGAATCGCGCTGGTGAGGATCGGCGGAATCCAGATCCACGGCTTCCTAACAATGTTCGGAACCTGAAGCATGGAGGTCCCAATCCCTTGAGCAATCAAACCTCCCACTTTATTCTCCCGGAAGCTGGCCACTGCAAATCCTATCATCTGCGCACTGCATCCTACAGCCGCAGCTCCGGCGGCAATTCCAGAAAGATTCAATATCACACCCAAGGCTGCTGAACTAATCGGCAGAGTGAGTGCCATTCCCATCAGTACAGAAACTACAATCCCCATAAGAAACGGCTGCTGTTCAGTCCCCCACCGGATCAAATCTCCCAGACGTGCCATGAGCTGGCTGATCCATGGTCCCAAAAATAATCCCACAGCACCGCCAGTCAAAATGGTAGTGAGAGGTGTCAGCAGAATATCAAGCTGAGTTCTGCCTGAAATCAGGCGCCCCAGTTCAATCCCTACATAGGCAGCCAGAAAGGCCCCCAGAGGTTCACCCGGGCCTGATAAGGCAACTGCACCCTTGACCACCAGGGTCCCGGCCACGATCTTAGACGCATAGGCGCCGATCATACCAGCAACGGCTGCTGAGACTGTCACTAACACAGGTTCCTGAAACCTTGAAGCAACCCCGACTCCAATACCTGCCCCTGTGAGAATCTTTGCAGCTGCAGCGCCTGTAACGAGAAGCTGTCCGATATTTCCACCCGCTAAAACTCCCACCTGTTCCAATATGGTGCCGATGATCAGGGTTGCGAATAGTCCCTGCGCCATCCCGGACAATCCATCAATAAAGAACCGTTTTAAAATCTTCATATGTTAATCTCCTCTATTATTCTTCGTTTAAAGTCATTTTAAATCATTTTCCCTTTTACTACAATATTGACTGTTTTATATTTATCTTCTATTATACATAATATATATAGAAAGAAAGCAGGTAAACTTATGTTCCGAATGTGGGGGAAACTAATGAAAAGTAACCGGCTGCTGAAAGACACTGTGATCAGTGTGGAGGATGCCGGTTTAAACCGTACCCGAAAGGTGTACAAGGCACTTGAAGACATTTGTTATGAATTTGACCTACCGAAGCCCCTCTGGTTAGAAGCAAACAAACATGAATTTATATCACACGATAAAACAAGGTTTTATCATGACAGTTTTATAGAAGATATCAACTTCGATTTTCTAGAAATTCAGGTCATCGAAGAAGATGAAAGCCTTTAGAATATTTCTACGGGCTTTTTTTGTACAAGCTTTACAAAATCAGGAAACCTATCTATAATGAGAGATATAGATATAGAGATACAAACCATGAACGGGGGAAGAGGGAGAGAATGGAAATGATACGCCGGAAGAATAAACCTCCTACGAAGAGCGCTGTTGACTATATTGAATTGCTCTACAACAAGTATGCATCAAAGTTGAAGTTCGTAGCGAAACAGTATATTCATGATGACACCTTGGCTGAAGATGTACTACAAAATGTTTTCGAGAAAGCTTTGCTTTATTCTGAAAAGATTATGGAATTACCAGAAGATAAGGCATTTACATTTCTTTATGTCATAGTTCGCAACACTGCATATGACATGATCAAGGTTGAGAGCAGAAATAATCACGAAGAACTGACTTACGAGGATGGCGAAGATTCAGAACATTTAATTGATCCGAACGACCACTATCTGGAATTTATAGACTTGAAAGTAATGAGAGACAAGATTGAAAAGCTGCCGACGAATCAGCAAACTGTACTAATCTTGCACTATTACTACGGATTCAGTTTTCTGGAAATAGCTACACTTTTACAAATCTCGGAACTGGCTGCAAAGAAACGGTGCAGTCTAGCCCGCAGTTCCTTACGTGCTCTATATGAGAAGGAGGGATTGAGTTATGAGTACAAAAGATAAAAAAGACAGAAATGAAGAATTGTTTGACCATATGATTAAATATGGTACAAGCGAATGGGCTGACGACATCTCTCCTGACGATATTCCGGAAGAAGATCTGTCTGATCAACTAAATCAAAAAATGGGCACGATGTTCGCGTCCGCGCGAAAAAAAGCAAACAGAAAACGCCATTTTGTCACCGCACGAAGAGTTGCTGCTGTGTTTTTAGTTTTCCTTACAATGGCATCTATTACTGTGATGAGTGTTGAAGCTTTTAGGGAACCAATCATTAACTTTATAATTAATAATGGTTCGCAAACCCGTACAAGAATCCAAACTTCAACAAGTGAAGAAAGTAATGATTTTAGTTTCACATACTTACCCACTGGATACAAATTCATAAAAAAATCTGTATCCAGGCAAAATACTCATTATATTTTTGAATATTATAATGAGCAAAATGATGAAACACTTATTATTGAAATAGATTCGAATACTGATGCAAACACATATGCTAATATTGACAAAGATGGTTATACTAAATTTGTATATCATAATATAGACTATTATTTTGTAAATGGTTCCTTTAATCAGTTATTATGGTTTAGAAACAAAAGTATTTTTAAGATACATTCAACATTATCAAAAGACGAACTTCTCAAGATCGCCATAGGGTTAAAATATTAATAAAAAGAAAGAACTGTTGAATAACTACCAATAGGTAAGTTATCAGCAGTTCTTTTTTTATGCTAATTTCACCTTTTTATCTACTTCGTCGTATCCAAAGTAGTAAGGATAAGAAGGAGAAATTATGAGAATTTATTTAAAGAAATGTTTATTGCTATTATTATTTATTAGCTTATGTTCAATCGTAAGTCCATTCAATTTCATTGTTCAGGCCTCACAGCCCAAAGATACAATTCAATCTGAATATCAGTTTCTACCCATTCAAATACCAACTACATTTAGGAATAGTTGGCCTGGTTTTCATCAAACCTATGCAAACCTTCAAATATCAAAATTAGGTATTGCAGATTTTGAAACAAGTGTAATTCCTTCAAAACGTAGTTATTACTCAAAAATAACATTATCCCTACAAATTTATAAAAATGGATCTTGGAAAACTTTATATTCATCTAGTCATGGTGAAAAAGGTTCCCATATGTTTGAACGTATTTATTATGTATGCAAAGGTTATAAGTACCGTTCTAAAAGTGTCATTAAAATGTACAAATCAAAAAATGGGAAGTATATCAACAGTGATACAATTTATAGTAAAGTAAAAAAAAGATAACTTATCTATATTAAATATCCTTACTACATTTTTTATAAAAACGCCAAAAAAACATTCACCTTTTTGGTCTGAAAACAGTTTCTATTATAGAGGGATATTTTTCAGCCATTATTCCTGAGAACATATTAACTATTTAATTATTTTTAAGAAAGGAAAACCATCCAAATCACAAACCATTCTAAAATATTGGTTAAGCAGGTGTGGAAACCTGCTTTAATGGCTGGATTGATCCCTCTTGCTGATTTTTAAAGGTTACTAGTGCCTTTAGAATCAACAGGCAGGATGGCCAATGTATTCATGATAACATTGGCCCTTCTGCATTTTTATAATAAACTTTCAAATCACTATCACTTTTTCCATATTATTTCAGTTTCTATTATAAGAGGGCATTGACAACAGATTGTGACTATTTCGTTGGACCTCATTCTCTCTCTCATAAAAAATGGCCAATGAAGTCTTTGCAATCTGTTGTCAATGCTCTTTTCCAAAAAATAAAAGGACAAAAACCTCATTCATTATGGTTTTTGTCCTTTTGTCTATTTAATTGAATAAATCAAATCCAAAGCCTCATTAACAGTGAGATATCCTTCAACATGTATCTGATATTTTTGAATATTTCCAAGTATAGATAAAGATTCTTTACCTTTATATATATAGAATTTACCCCCCTTATGATTTACCTCTTTAATCTTCCTTCTTTTTTCTGCAAAATATACACGTGTATTTCCATCCTGGCCACTACAGTCATCCACTACATAATAGAAATTCTTATTTCCTTTCTTATAGGTTGCAAGTGAAGCTCCCACTTCTGTTCCTAAAACCTCTATAGTAAGCTCCTCTAATTTCCAACCTTTAGGACTTTTTCTGGGATACACGACTCTGCCATTACTAATTTCATCTACTTCATTCCACGAAGAAACCTTTTTATTTTGAAATTCTCCGTTCTGTCCATTTTCCTGAGACTCAGCATAATTCTTTATCTTCATTAAAATATCAAAAATTGATTCTCCATCTGAATCATGAACGTTAATGTCTACTACTGTTGCTTCTTCCTTTATTTGATCGAAATAATGAAAGATAGATTTTCCTGTAATCGCATAACAAATAACTTGTGCTGATATAATAAACACAAGAACAAATACAGCCGCTTTTGCCGCAATAGAAAGATACTTTTTCTTTCTTCTGCTCTTTTGTTTATTTCTTCTTTTTAAATGCTCACAGTAAAACTCTCCCCGTTCCAACCGATGCTCGTATTCCAGTGGATTGATACATTCTAAAATATGTTCAATGTGATTAAGTTTTTCCTGATCTGATTCCGGCTTCAGAAATTCTGTCATCCATTCCAGTTCCCATCGTTTCTTTACAAATCGCCTCATCTTTTGTACCCATTCCTAGTTAAATTTGATTAGTTTTACCATTATAACAGAAGATAACAGAGCTATAAAACACATAGTGCTTTTTATATAGCCTCTATGGCTTTGAGCAACAGCCAACCTACAATAACAATTCCCAAAAGTTCTGCTGTATACAAAATAATGGCTTTACGTTCTTTGAATGTTTTACATGTAAGGAAGCAGATAACAATAACAAAAGTACAAAATACAGCGAGTAAAACAGCGAATAGAGAAAATTCCAAATGAAAGGTTATTTCAGCCACATGACATACAGCACTTAACAAAGCGAAAACTACAAGCAGCATAAGGTAATTTCTCTTTTTTTCAAATTCCTTTTCCGTTCCCAGCATTTTGTCATTAACCCAGTCGTCTGTAAGGTCTTCAACAAAGCTCTTGATAAATTCCTTTAAATACCGCATACTTCAGTGGTTCCCCTCCTTTCTTACCATCATGTCCGCTTGCGTTCCCAAATCTCTCTCTCTATCTTCTCCTTTGTCCCGTCCGATACATCATCTTCCGAAATATCTTCCGGATGGATTTCCTCCACAAGCTCTTTGATTGCCTCTTCCATGATCTCTTCAAAGCTTTTCTTCTTCATTATATGACCCCTTTCAAAATAATTATAGATTACACTTCTATGTCCTCTAAAATCCCCTATAGGTGTCACATAATTTAATATTTTATTTTCAGCCAAACATGATAAGTATAAACAGCTGTTTCCTGGCTTTCCTGCGGATTCTGGCCAGCTTTGATTTTACCGCCTGATCCGTACTTTTCCGAAACGCTGCCAATTCATTTAAAGAAAATCCTTTGATATAAAAATCATAAAACAGTTTATATTCATCCTCTGTCAGTATATTCTTCAGGTCTGTTGTCAGCAGTCCGCTGTAGTCATCCTCAAACTTTTTATTCAGCGCAAACAAATTTTCATCTGTCAGTATCTCGTTGATCTTATGTTTCCGTTCAAACACATGATAAGTTTTATACTTTGCAGTCTGCTTTAACCACCCGATGGGATTTTCATGCTCCGAAAGTACTTCAATCTTCTCAAAAGCAGTGAGATATACCTCCTGCAGGACATCATAGGCCTCCTGATGGTCCCAGTAGAATACCCCTTTCATATACTTGAGCATCTCATCATAGCTTTCGTTATATAATCTTTCAAATACCTGTTCTTTTGCTGTGCGATCCATGTTGTCTCCCCGTCTTTGATTTATTATAATATGTCGTTTCTTTACAGGATAACAAAAACTATCTATAAAAGCAAAAACAGCATATGGCATAACTCTTAAGGCTATGCCATATGCTGATCTCTTCTTTTTACAGACGGCTTTTCTTCCGTCTACGTTACTTATGGACAATCATAGTATATGAATTAAGCGTTTACTCGGCTCCCTCTTCCGGCTGTGTTGCGTCTACATCTCCAAGTCTCATGGCTTCATACTGTTCCAAGATCATGGACTGGATTGTATTTCTCGTTGCCGAATTGATTGGATGGGCAATATCACGGTATTCCCCATCGGCAGCTTTGCGGCTTGGCATTGCGATAAACAATCCCTTTTCTCCTTCAATGACTTTGATATCATGTACCACAAATTCATTGTCAATGGTAATAGAAACGACTGCTTTCATTTTCCCTTCTTTTGCTACTTGTCTGATACGTACATCTGTAATTTGCATGTTGTCTTCCTCCTAGTTTTCAATAATATAGCTGATAATCTGTTATGCGGGCGCTCTTTTCTGTCTCCTTCCCATTTCACACCGCAAAAAAACCCACTCTCGACACGTTCCGCTCATACTATGATTCCCACGGTAAACATCCATACTCTAAAACAAAGCACCTGCTGTCTTCCAAACTTCAAAAAGGAAGTCAGTCCTGATGCTTGTGCAGGGATCAACATCGTACATGCTATCTTATATAATCTTTATTATAGCATCTCCATCGTGAATTGTGAACAAATTTCATGATATATCTTCACTAAAATTATTATATTTTACTATTATGAAATACAAAAAGCGACCTATTCCCCATCAATGTGTACACCTTTTTCTGCTGAAACTCCTTATTCTCATTTCCTTCCTTGCAACTTGTTTTTTTGTGCACTATAATAGAAAAAACACAATTTATAAATTCACAGAAAGGTTAGGAATTCCTATGTATCAGATAGATTTCAAGAAACCAATTCATATTCATTTTATGGGGATCGGAGGCATCAGCATGAGCGGTCTGGCCGAAATTCTCCTCCAGGAAGGATTCACTGTTTCCGGCTCCGATATCCGTTCTTCCGACATGACAGAGAAACTGAGCTCCATGGGTGCTAAGATCTTAATGGGACAAGTCGCAGAAAATATCACCGATGATATTGATCTGGTAGTTTACACGGCGGCTATCCACCCGGAGAATGAAGAATACAAAGCCGTTGTCTCAAAAGGCATTCCGCTGATGAAACGCGCAACCTTACTTGGTCAGATGATGCATAATTACAAGAATGCCGTTGCGGTATCAGGAACTCACGGCAAGACTACCACGACTTCTATGCTCTCCCACATCCTGCTGGCAGGAGATACGGACCCAACCATCACGGTCGGAGGAATCCTGGATATCATTGACGGCAATATCCGAGTGGGTCATTCCAATGTTTTTGTCACCGAAGCCTGCGAATATACAAACAGTTTTCTTGAATTTTTTCCGAAGATCAGCGTGATCTTAAATATAGAAGAAGACCATATGGACTTCTTCCATGATATTGACGAGATCAGGGAATCTTTTAAGAAATTTGCCCATAGACTGCCGGAGGACGGTCTCCTTGTGCTGAATGGAGAGATCGATGACATTTCCTATATCGTAGACGGCCTAAAAGCTGGGTATGTGACTTATGGTATTGACAATGACAATTTTACCTATACTGCTAAAAATATTTCTTATGATTCAATGGGACACGGCCACTTTGACTTGTATAAAGAAGGCTCTTTTGTAGATTCTTTGTCATTAAACGTGAATGGACTGCATAATATTAATAATGCGCTTTCAGCTGTGGCTGTAGCTGATTTCCTGGATCTTCCTATGGAAACTGTAAAAGCAGGGCTCCTGACCTTCTCCGGTGCCAAGCGGCGATTTGAGTATAAGGGGACCTGTCAGGGATTTACCGTGATTGATGATTATGCACACCATCCCACCGAGATCAGTGCAACACTGAATGCATGCAGAAATTATCCCCATGAAGATTTGTGGTGCGTCTTCCAGCCTCATACCTATACAAGAACTAATGCATTTCTGGATGACTTTGCCCAGGCACTGAGCAAGTGTGACCATGTCATCATCACCGATATTTATGCAGCCAGGGAAAAAGACACTGGACTGGTCCACGCAAAGGATCTGGCGGCAAAAATCAAGGATTTTGGTACAGACGTTCGATATATTAAGGATTTTCAAGAGATAGAAAAATTTATTTTAAAAAATTGCAAAAAAAATGATTTGTTGATAACTATGGGGGCCGGAAATGTTGATTCTATCGGCAATGAGTTGGTAAAGAAATAGTTATCCACGTTATCCACAGGGTTATACACAATTGTGTATAACTTTTCCTGTGGATTTTTCTTTATTTTTTCCACAGACAGATTTTTTAGATAAGGCTTGTCTTTCTGCGAATCCTATTTAGTTATCCACGTTATCCACAGTTTCCACAATTATTCTGTGGATTACTCTGTGAAAAGTGCGGCTATTTACAATTCTTTCGGTCTGCGTTATAGTTCTTTTAGATTAAAAAAGAGACGTATGAACTTGATGTTAGGGAGATGGATTTATGAGCAGTATTAATGTAACGACAACATATCCAACCGGCGGTACTTTGCTGCCAAATGCCTTTGTGGATTACTATATGATCAAAGCCAACGGTGAGTACGTGAAGGTATATATTTACCTTCTCCGTATGGTTTCCAATGGGCAGAAATTCAATATACCTTGTCTGGCGGATCTTCTTGAGCTTACAGAACGAGATATCTGCCGTGCCCTTAAGTACTGGAAGAAAGAAAACCTTCTGGATCTGGTCATGGATGGAGGAGAGATCCGTTCCATTAAACTGCTCCCCGTTTCCACGGCCCTGACGATTGACGCAGACGATCTCAAGGAGCCGGAAAAAGAAGAGCCTGCACCAGCACCGGAATTAAAGAAGGAAGTCCCAGTGGCGGCTCCTTCCGTGAAAGCGATTCCTGCCCTGAGAACCTTAACACCTTCTCAGCTGGCACAGAAGAACAAAGATGATAAGTTTTCTTATCTGATCTACATCGCAGAAATGTACATAGGACGGCCGCTCACCGCCAACGATTTAAATACTCTCTCTTATTTTTACGATGATCTGGCAATGTCACCGGAATTGATTGAGCATCTGGTGGACTACTGCGTATCCAACGGAAAGAAAAATTTCCGCTACATGCAGTCCGTAGCCATTGCCTGGTATCAGGAGGGTATTCATACTGCAGAAGAGGCCAAGCTCCACTGCCAGAATTACCAGAAAGAATATTACCAGATCATGCACGCTTTTGGTCTGAATAACCAACCGGCTCCGGCTCAGATCGAGTATATGAAACGCTGGCTCAAGACCGATGGCTTTGACTTGAGCATTGTCATTGAGGCCTGCAACCGCACGATACGCTCCATCGGACAGCCCAAGTTCCAGTACACAGACAGTATCCTGAAGAAATGGAAGGACAACCATGTGGTATCCCTGGATGATGTGAAGAAGCTGGAAAGCCGCCCGGGAACTGTTGCTAAACCGGGAACACCTCAGATAAACAACCAGTTCCATAACTTTGAGGAACGTGATTATGATTTTGATGAGCTGGAGAAACAGCTGTTTGAAAAACAGATACACCCTGTAAAGGAGGACTGAGATGTCCCTGACCAATGCACAATATCAGGAAATTATGCGGATGTATGAGGCACGACGTCTCAGCAACTATAACCTTTCCAGAGAGCGCAGGCGTGAGGTTTACGCTCAGATCCCTGAGATGAGGGATCTGGACCGGGAGATGACCCATAATTCTATACTCCTCGGAAAGCAGCTGGTCACAGCTAAAGATCAGCAGTCCACAGACCTATGCCGACAAAAAAACCAGAAGCTGGCTGACCAAAAGCGCCAGCTTCTTTTGGATCGTGGATTTTCAAGAGACTATCTGGATCCAGTTTATACCTGCCCTGACTGTAAGGACACAGGTTATATCGGCACAAAAAAGTGCCACTGTTTCCGTCAGGCTGTCACCCGCCTGATTTATTCTGATTCCAACATGGAGCATGTCCTTGCGAAAGAGAATTTTACTCATTTTAACGATCAGTACTATTCGGACCTGCCTCTGGATGGCGGACGCCCTTCCCCGAGACAGAATATTCATGCGGTGGTAAAACAGTGCCATGAGTTTATCCAGCGTTTCCCGTCTGCGGAGAACCTGCTTCTTACCGGCTCCACAGGCACTGGTAAGACATTTTTAAGCCATTGCATAGCAAAAGAGATCATGGACCAGGGCTTTACCTGTGTTTACGTGACAGCCTTCCAGCTGTTTGATATACTGACCTCCCAGGCCTATCAGAAGCGCAAGGATGAGCTTCCCATGTCTTATCAGCTTATTTTTCACTGTGACCTGCTGGTCATTGATGACCTTGGAACAGAACTTAACAATGCCTTTATCACCTCGCAGCTGTTCCATTGCCTGAATGAACGGCACTTAAAAGAGAAATCCACTCTGATTTCAACAAATCTGTCCATGAGGAGCCTAAAAGACCGCTATACAGAGCGGATTGTCTCCAGGATCATTGAAAACTATACAATATGCCGATTATACGGCGAAGATATCCGTTTAAAGAAATCTTTTTCCCGCAAGCCTTGACGGAATTACACCAGGAGTGATATAAAAAGAGTGAACAAACCACAAAGGAGATTAATAATGAGACGATCTGACCGAAACTTTAAAACCCTTCCTGACGGCAATCTTGGCATCATCGCTATGGAAAGCTGTAAAAGCCTTGGAAATCTGATAGACAAGTATATTACCGGATGGCGCGGAGATGAAGCCCCCCGCTATAAGGACATGCCTGGCTATGATGAATATTACAAGGAAAGCTATCTTCTGGACGCAGGCTGCCCTCGCTTCGGCTCCGGAGAAGCAAAAGGCATCATCCGTGAATCTGTCCGCGGAACTGACCTGTACATCCTCGTTGACGTGCTGAATTATAGCATTAAGTATTCCCTGTGCGGCCACCAGAATTCTATGTCTCCGGATGACCATTTTCAGGATTTAAAGAGACTGATCGCAGCCAGCGGAAGCAAAGCCAAGAGAATCAGTGTCATCATGCCTTTCTTATATGAAAGCAGGCAGCACAAGCGAAGCACAAGAGAATCCCTTGACTGTGCGATGATGCTTCAGGAACTGATCCACTTAGGCGTACAGAACATCATCACATTTGACGCTCATGATCCCCGTGTGCAGAATGCCATCCCGAACAGCGGATTTGATACAGTTCAGCCCACTTACCAGTTTGTGAAATCCCTAGTAGAGCAGTGTGATGATATCAAGTTCGACAGCGATCATCTGATGGTAATCAGCCCTGACGAAGGCGCTATGCAGCGTTCCATCTATATGGCCAATGTACTTGGTGTTGACGTTGGTATGTTCTATAAACGCCGTGACTATTCTACGATCGTAGACGGACGTAATCCGATCGTAGCCCATGAATTTTTAGGTGACTCCTTAGATGGAAAAGATGTATTGATTTTAGATGATATGATTTCTTCCGGTGAGAGCATGATCGACGTGGCGAAAGAATTGAAATCCAGAAATGCGAGACGTGTCTTCTGTCTGTCAACTTTCGGACTCTTCACCAACGGACTGGATGTCTTTGATAAGGCGGTAGAAGAAGGCCTCATTGAAAAGGTCATCACTACAAACCTTACTTATCAGACACCGGAACTGCTGGAACGTGACTGGTACGTGTCCTCAGACGTGAGTAAATATGTTGCCCTGCTGATTGATACCCTGAATCATAACGGGTCCATCAGCGAGCTTCTGGACCCTACAGAACGGATCAAAGAATATTTGGAAAAGAATCTTTAAAACGCCTTATAATAAAAACTTGACCATCGGACTTATCAAATAGTCCGATGGCCTTTTTTTATTTCAGCGGAGAATCCCGCAGAAGGGATTCCTTCTTGCACAAAAAATCAGGTATCATTCGATACCTGATTTTATAGATAAGCTTACATCTCTTTATTCATCATTGCCACTGTTCCGGCCATCTTCCCCGCCATTTTGCTGCTGTGTGGCCGCCGTTGTGGCCTGAGTCGTTGCCTGGGTTGTAGCTTGGGTTGTGGCCTGCGTTGTAGCTTGGGTCGTTGCCTGTGTAGTGCCCTTTGTACTTCCATTTTCTGTCGTACCCTGTGTTGTCTGGCTTGTGGTCGGCATATTTGTGCCACCGCCGCCCTCTGAAGATTCCAGCTTTTTGCCTCCCGAGAACTCCTTATGAAGTGCATTCATAAAGCTGCTCCAGATTGTTTTAGGGTAAGTTGAACCGGTCAAGTTAGGAATTACCTTACTGTCATCCCTTCCTACCCAGACTGCTGTTGTGTAATATGGTGTATAACCGCAGAACCATCCATCTTTATTGTCTGTTGTAGTACCGGTTTTTCCTGCTGTATCTACATTCGGCACCTTTGCTCCGCGTCCTGTACCGTTGGTGACTACGCTCTTAAGAACACTACTCATCATAGATGCTGTATTGGCTGAATAAACCGTTCGCTTCTTGGATGGATTAGAGACTACGGTCTCACCATCTGAATCCTCGATCTTCACGATGCAAGTCGGATCCCTGAACACTCCCTGGTTGGCCAGTGCTGCATATCCGCTGGCCATCTCTTCCGCTGTAGTTCCATAGGTAAAACCTCCGAGACAGGTTGTGTAATACTTATAATCATTTTCACTGAGACTCTTAAAGTTCATCTTCTCTAAATACCGGAGAGCCGCCTTCGGACCGATCTCCTCATAAAGTCTCATAGTTGCAACGTTGCTGGACTTCTCCAGAGCGCGCCTTAAGGTAATGCTTCCAGAGTAGACACCGCCGGAGTTCCGGACTCTGTGTTTGTCCTTTGTACTCATCGGATTGTCATTTAAGATCGATCCCGGTCCGTAGCCTCTCTCCATAGCAGGTGCATAGACGAGGATTGGTTTGATCGCACTTCCCGGCTGTCTTGGACTCTGATAAGCACGGTTCAGCCCCAGTCCAACATTTTTCTGATACCGTCCACCCACAATGGCTGCTACCTTGCCTGTCTCATTATCAATACAGACACCGGAGCCCTGAACCTTATAAACCTTGTTCTTATCCTTTTCCGTATAGCCGTTCAATGCATTGTCAATGCTGTTTTGCAACTCCTTCTGGGCATCCAGGTCAATGGATGTATGGATCTGATATCCCGCACTGTACAAGGTTCTCTTACATTCAGCGTAAGCCTTGTTATATTTCTCATCGTAATCCTGTTTATCCTCATCGGAATCAAACACATAGCGGAACTCGAATCCCTGCTTTTCCATTAGTGCTTTGGTAGCGCTGTGGATGACATAAGTTTCAATATAATTTCGTTTCTGTTCTGTTTTTTTCTTTTTCAGAGTGATCGTTTCTTTTAATGCTTCATCTCTCTGGGACTTCGTGATCAGCTTCTGCTTATACATATCTTTCAAAATCTTGTCACGCCTGGTCATCGTCTTGTCCTTATGGTGATAAGGCTCATACATATTCGGCGCATTTGGGACAGCACACAAAAATGCTGCTTCTGACATAGTCAGGTCTTTGGCATCCTTGTCAAAGTATCCTTTGCTGGCAGCCTGGATTCCGTAATAGCCGTTAGCAAAGTAAACATTGTTCAGATAAAATTCCATGATCTGGTCCTTGGAATACTGCTTTTCCAAATCCCAGGCTACAAACATCTCTTTGACCTTACGCTGCCAGGAGACCTCTCTGGTCAGAAAGACACCTCTTGCCAGCTGCTGGGTAATGGTACTTCCGCCCTGGGTCACCGATCCCTTATTCGTGACAAAAGACACCGCAGCTCTGGCGATCCCTCTGAAATCCACTCCATTATGTTTGTAAAAGTTATTGTCCTCCACGGAAATCATCGCCGCCACCGCATAGACAGGTAAATCCTTATACTTCAGATAGTAGACATCCTTTTCCCCCTTCAGCTTGGTGATCACCTTGCCGTTGGTGTCATAGACAACACTTGTCTGGGTTGCCTTAAATGTCTGTTCTGAAGCGTTGGCCACCAGATCTTTTGCTTCTGATCTCAGTTTCATGACTTTGATTCCTACGGTGAACCATCCGACCACGACCAGAAAAAGAAAAACAATAGAGATCTTCAACAGGATCTTTCTTTTCTTTTTCTTCTTCTTGGGCTTTTTCTCTTTGGAAATGACTTTTTTTGTCTCTTTTGTTTCTTCAGCCATATTCTTCACCTTTCATTATTCTCTGGATTCCTCAAGGGAGATCCAGTGGATTTTCTGATTCCTCCGGTCCAACTGATGAAACAGTTCCTTTTTGCATGTAAACAAAATCAGCTGCCTTCCGGAATGCCGGCTCAGATACTCAAGAGCCCTGCGTGTCCGTTCATCATCAAAGTTGCCGAAAATATCGTCCATCAGAACCGGAACCGGCTCCTTTGGATATAGAATCTCTCCCGCGGCGAGCCTCACAGCCAGGTAAATCTGCTCTACGGTTCCCGCGCTTAAATATTTCAGATCAATAAACCTGTTTTTATATTTTACCATAAAAGACAGTGATTCATCAATTTTTACTTTTTCGTACACTCCTCCCGTAAGATAACTGACGATTTCACTGACCTTTTCATTAAATTGTTCTCCGAGATGTTCCCGGAACTCCTTTGCGGCATCCATCACAGCCTGAATGGCCGCATCTGCCTGATTTATATTATATTCTGTCCGTTCCGCCTGTTCTTTAAGAATTTGGTACTCTCTTCTTAATTCTTCCTTAAAATCAGCCTGCTCCGTCTTCTCCCGCTGTCCAGACTGAAGAGACAAGAAACTCAGGACTAAAAATACAGCGCAGCCTGCAAAAAATCCAGGATGGACAAATCCCGCAGCCGCAAACACCACTGCTGCCAAAAGAAATAAATATACAGACCTGGGCTGTCTGTCTTTCTTTTCCGGTTCCGGAGCTTTTAGATAGCGTTCTCTTTTTTCAGATAGAAGAACCGCTTCCTCCCTGTTTTTGCGCCGGAGTACACTCTTTTCTTCTTTTAAAGCTTTCAGGGCCAGGTCAATCTTAACATCCGCTGTATTGCTGCCTGTCAGATTGGATGTATAGTTCATAAGTTCCATTGATAGATTTCCTGACGGAGGAATGTCCCCTTCCTGAATGCAGAAGGTGTCCGTATAAGCACCAAGGCTTAAGGAGAACAAACTGGAAAGAGGGATCTCTTCTCCTGTTTCTTTACCATACACTTCACAGGACTTCTCACCTGTGCGGAAACTTCTCTCGAGCAGATAAGCATGTCCATCTGTTTCGATCTCCATGATGCCCCCGTAATTTCCTCCATAAACCGGCATATAAATAGTATATGCATCAGATCTCGCCGCAATGCCTCTGGATTTCTCTAATCCAAACAGCATATGCATGAGAAACCGTTTGACCGTTGTCTTTCCACTCTCATTGGGGCCGTAGACAATGTTCAGTCCCGGCTCAAAGGAAATCTCTTTCCCACAGAACTTTCCAAACCCATCAATGTGGATATTCCTGATAGAAAAACTCCTTTTTTCTTCCTGCTCCTGAGTCCGGCGCCGCTGTTTCAGCCCTCTGGATGCCTGCTCAAATGCCGTCTGCGCATATCTCTCTGCCTCTGGCATGCCTTCCAGCCTGCGTAAAACCGCACCGATAATATTGTCTTTATTATCCTCCAGCAATGATTCAGTATCAGTTTCGTTCTGCGTCTGGTCGACAATATCTACAATGTGATATTTTGCGCAAAGCAGATCAAAATCGGGCTGGATGCCTTCTGCTTTTTCTCCCCGGAGCACCAGGGTAAACATCTGGTTTTCTCCCTGCATTTTAATTTCTTCTTCCGCCGCTGAGAGTATCTCATCTTCATCCATCTGGGCCGTTAAATCCACCTGTACATCCACATAGCTTTTTTGATTTACCGGAAGAAAATGGACCACCTTTTTTTCCTCAGTGATCTCACCTAAAAAGACTCCTCTCCGTCCTGTCTCTGTACGGTTTAAGGGTTCCAGACTTCCTCCGTAGGCGATCAGATCTTCTGCGACCATCTCCGGTTTGTGGATATGCCCCAAAGCAGCATAATCAAATCCCGACCATTTCAGACTGTGAAAATCAATGGGGATATGGGTACTGTCCCCGCCGTGCCCGAGAAGGATGTGAATCCCATCTTCTGTACCCGGCTTCATGCCGTCATAAAGCGGCTCTGTGATCTCCCTGCTGTGATAGCTGAACCCATAAATATAAGTATTTTGTTTTTCCTCATACACCCTTTCCGGATCACTGCCCAAAAATAAATGTACGTCAGCAGAAAAACGGTACTTGAGGTATGCCGAATTTTCGTCTATAAAATCGTGGTTTCCCGCAATCATAAACACCTTGGTGCAGACCAGCTGGGAAAGAAACGAATCTAAATATTTAAGATCCCGCAATGCCGGTCTCTTATGAAAAATATCGCCGCAGAGAAATAAAAAATCTGCCTGTTCTTCATTTGCCAGTGCAATGACCTGGCTTAAACTCTGTTCAATATCTTTCTTCCGTTCTGTCTCCCATCCCCTCTCTGTTTCCGGACAGGCTCCGAAATGGAGGTCTCCAACGTGTATAAACTTCATGTCTCACCTTCTTTATTTGGCATAGCTGTAAAATACACTTCCTGCCTTTTTAAATTCCTTTTCCATAGAGGACCGGTCTGCCTGGACAGATTCCTCCTTTAACGGGTCGTAATATCTGATCTTTGTATTGTTATAGCTGATCACCAAAATATATGTGCCGTTGGCCCGTTTCGCGATGACCGGGCGTCCCTTGCTGATGCAATAGAGCACATCTTCAAACTTACATCCTGTATAATCCGCCGCCATCTTATCCATAGATTCATAGAGCATGCCGTAAACGTCCTTTTTGCTGCGTTTCAGCTGTCCGTAAGTGACATCTTTTCCTTCTGAATCTGTAATCATCTTGACACAGGCAATTCCGGTCTCGTCTTTGGATTCCGCTTTCACGATTGGTATATTAGCCACCTTGCCGTAGCTTTTCATGACACCCTTTTCCCAAAGGTAAAGCTGGCTTGAATTAACCACCACTCCCGCGTTCTTTTCTGCTTCCTTCACAGCTTGCGCCATATCCGTATAAGTTCCTTTGAGTGAACCTCCCGCATAAACATATGCATTCTTATATCTCTGGTCATTTGCCGCAAAGGTTATACTGCATTCTTTTTCCGTCTGGCTCATTGCCGCTGACAGGTACTTGGGTACCGTCTGCACATAGACATAATCAGGAAAAGAGAGATATACCTGATTCAGACGGTCGCTTGTATATCCATATTCAAGGGATGCTTTATCCTCAGTTTTATCTTTGTAGCGGATATAGTCTTCTTTTATCGTCTTGTACCCGGACCCTGAACGTCTGGCTGGACTTAGGACTACGACAGTACCGTCTACTCTGGCATCCGTTACATAAATTCCGCTCTTTTCAAACTTTGCAAGTTCCTGATTCTTTTCATTCACAATGGATACTTTTTTCATCGGGAACTGAAGGGAACCATCTTTCTTTTTCTTTACATCCCCAGCATCTGCGACACCGTAGACAAGATCTTCTTTTACAAAACCTATAGGCTTAATCTTCTCCCCCTTTTCACAGCTGATCTTGTGTTCCTTATTATTTTCCAGATCTATGATCCGTATGGTCATTTCATTCTCCGTAATCGCAAGCATTCCCGTACCGGAAACCGCTACCATTCCATTACTGATATTTTTGGCGATGGTCTTTGACTCTCTGTTATCTAAGTCTACCTGATAATAAGCTCCATCCAACTCAAAATAGAACTTTCCGCTGTCGCTTAAGTATGCACCTTCTTCAATCTCATCCTTAAGATTTTCATATTGGATTTTTACGGGTATAAATGCTTTTTCATCTACCTTGCCGCTGTCCGCATCATACTCATAAACACCAATACCGTTCTTTCCTTCATGTTCTCCACGGTTCATATATCCATAGACAATAAATTTGATATTCCCGCTTTTATCCATCTCCATCACATGAATGCCATGCTGAGGATAATTGTTTCTGGACTCTCTGTAGTCCTCTCCTACGAATGAGAACACTCTAGTCATTGAGGCATTCTTGTAATCGTAATACCAAAGCTCATTCTCCTGGACAAAGGCTGCCTTGCGCCCGCTGTTTCTACTGACCAACTCTTCAGGATTCATCTGAGTGATGCCCATCAAGATCCTGTTGTTAGAGCGGTCCAGTGCGTCATATCGAAAATAAGCATTTTGGGTTCGCTCATAGTTGAGCAGATACATCCTGTCTTTGGAGTACCGAACACGAAAATACTCTTTTACCTGATAATACTGCTTGATTCCTTTGCTGTTTTCCGCAGATAGAATAAATCTGTACTCAAGCGACGTTACATTGGAGCTGGCCTCTTTAATCACCGGCGCATACATGCGTTCTACTTTTGGTTTCAGAGATGCATAGCAGACAGCCTCCTGATTGGAAGATATATCTACAGAAGAAAGGTCATTTGCCGTTGTCCCTTCCTTTGCCTCCAAATATTTTTTTACATACTCTGAATTTCCATCTGACAGTGTGGCATCGTGGAATTCTTTTGCAAACCTCAAACACTCTGTAAAATGCAGATCTGTCCCATAGATGATTCTTGTATAGTAGGTAATGCTATCTCCATCATTCTCCAGTGTCAGAGCCAGCAGATATGTCTTTCCGGAATCCAGACGGCTTTTGAGTTTGATATCTGCCTCTGTTCCTTTTTTTGTCTGCTTAAAAGAAACCACTCCTTTTTCCAGAGTGGAACGGTTATTTTCTTTATATATCTTGTAATTCAGCGCTTCAATGGAGCTATTTCCATTTTTCATAATTACCTGGAACTGATCTCCCTTGAGGGGCGTGATAGAGTCTCTCATCAAAGACGCATCCACAGTCTCTCTGAATCCGTGCAATTCATTGATGTCCTCTCCTCCGGTGTTTACTGTCAAAACCGGCAGGGAGGCCTGGCTAGTCTCGCTGACTCCCTGATTATTTTTTCCTATCAATACATAATTCCATATCCCAAGAGCAAGAATAAAAATCAGCCCGAAGGCTGCTGCTGGTATGGCTTTTTCCCGCTTCATAAGCTCCTCCTAACATTCTCTCTGTCCTATCTGTATATTTTATCCGTTTTTCTGGGGAAACACAACAAATTTAAGGAAAGTTTAAGAGCGGCGCAGAGGGATCTCTTATATACGCTGCTTTTTGTTATGTTCATTAGTATATTTTGGGTTTTTAATTTTTAAATAAAAATGGTAAGATAATGATGATGAATATAATTTCAGCAAACACAAGAAGGAGGGCGGAAAGCATATGCTTGATCCTATCGTTATTGCTGCATAGCAAAGGCTAATGCAGCCAGTCTGAATGGCCTTTGCTGTTCCTATGTACTATTTTTCATTTAGGAGAGCAATATGAGCTATAAGAAGGCAGAACAAATACTACCCGCAGGTCTTTTGAAAGAAGTCCAGAAATATGCGGAAGGTGAATATATCTACATACCTAAAAATCCCAGCAGCAAATGTGCCTGGGGCGCCGCTAGCGGAACACGGCAGTATTTAAAAAGACGGAACAGAGAAATATATAGGGAATACCTTGCAGGACAGAGACCGGATGCTCTGTCTGAAGAATATTTTCTGTCTCTGAAAAGTATTCAGAGAATTATCCGTCAGGAAAAACGAAATCAATGACTTGAAAGACATGAGCCTATACGGAATGATACCGTATAGGCTCATGTTCTTTTTAGAAAAGAATATGAGGTTTCGGATACAGATTCCCCATGCTACAATTTTTTCATCCACAAAGAGTCAGGAGGTGTCTGTATGAAAAAATTATTTGAAAATCCGCCTTTTTCTTTTTCCTATTCTAACTAGAACAGGAAGGAGTATGTATGGAGAATAAAACCCGCACGATAAAGGTCTGGAAGGTAGAACTTTTATCTCCGCCTCCCGCAGTGCGGCATTGTAAAAAATGCGGGAAAAAAACTGAATTTCTTAGTTCCGGGCTGTTCAGAATAAATGCCCAGAGAAAATATCTGGACATATGGCTGATCTATAAGTGTTCAAACTGCCAGACCACATGGAATCTGCCAATCTTTTCACGGATCAGCCCTAAATCCTTAGATCCAGAACTCTTAGATAAATTTCATAACAATGACATAACACTTGCCAAACAATATGCCCTGGATTTTGACCTTCTGCGCCGGAACGGGGCTGCTATCGGTTCATACGACTACAGGGTAACCGGAGACAGTTTCTTTAACGGCCCTGTTGAACTGCATATAAGAAGCATCGGTTCTGCTCATCTCAAAGTATCAGCGGTCTTACGGAAAAAACTGAATCTGTCCAGAAAAGAACTGGAAGAAAAGATTTCTGACGGCAGAATTCAGAGTAAAACAGGACAAGATATCATGAGGTGCAGAATGACGGATGAGATTGTATTAATTGTTTTATAGTTGTTTATCATAGATTATTACATTATTTAACATCTGAGTATGTTTATTGTAAAATTATAGGTGATATTGAAAAAACTTTCCATTTATGATAAACTGAAGGAGACAACAGAAGATGAAGAAAGCAAATACGATCTCATTAAAAAATGACTATGCCTTTACTCAAATCATGAAACAGCCTAAAGTACTCCGTGGATTCTTAAGCAGCATTCTGGATATTCCCCCGGAGACAATCGGAAAGATCCATGTAAAAGACCGCTATCTTTCTAAGGATTTTCTGGAGGGGAAGCTATCCATACTTGATCTATACACCATAGTCGAGGACACTGGTAAGATCAATATTGAGATGCAGCTGCTTCCCTACACATACTGGGACAGACGGGCTTTGTCTTATCTGGCAAAGGTCTATACACAGGATTTAAAATCCGGAGATACTTATGGGAGCTGTATTAAAACCATTCACATTAGTATCCTGGGCTTTAATCAGTTGAATGACACCGATTATTTCTATTCCTCCTTTCACATGAGGGAGGATAACAGACACAGCCTATACAGCGACCAATGGGAGATTCATGTGATAGAATTAAGAAAACTGCACACTTCCCAGGTAAAAAAGGAACATAAAAAGCTGTATCAATGGGCATGTTTTATTTGTGCAGAGGGAGAGGAGGAACGTGCCATGATAGAAAAAGACCCCTATATCGAGGAAGCGATCAAAGAATTAGAATTACTGGAACGCGATCCTGAGCGCATGGATGAATATCTATTCCGCCAAAAAAACCTGTCTGATTATGTTACCCAGATGGAATCCAGCAGAGAAGAAGGATTAATAGAGGGACTAAAAGAAGGCGCACAACTGAAATTAATCGGACAAGTCCAAAAGAAACTTCAAAGAGGCCTGTCCGAAAAGGAGATCGCTGAAGCTTTGGAAGAACCCCAGGAGACGATCGCCGGTATCTGCCGTCTGATCAAACTTCATCCTTTAGCCCCAAAAGAAGAACTTCTTAAGATATTAAAAAAAAGTTCCTAAAAGAGATGCCGCAAACCAATCAACGATAAGAATTGGTTTGCGGCATCTCTGTTTTTTTAGCTGGAACGTTCCCGCGGAATAACCTCTTAATCTGAGAACATTCCTCTTTTTCTCCTGTAACGACAACGGCGGTGATAGAGTTCCCCGCCCAGCAATGTGCAGACCATCTGATAGAGAAGACGGTCCTTTTTAATACAGTCTTCTTTGTCCTTTTCCTTGATCTTGTCATAGATATGGTCGGCAAGAACAAGCATTCCGGTCCGGTCCATATACTGGTCGAACATCATGCTTCCATTATACTCTAGTTGGTCACATGCATCCTCAATATGCTCAAGTACTTCTCTTGCAACCGGTCCGTACATCCTCGTAATGTACTGGTAATCATCCTCATCCTGCTCATCCATCATTACCATAGGTTTTCTGGACAGAGTATCCATATCGAATGTAGGCAGATCACCTAAGCCTTCACGATCCATCATTTACGCTGCTCCTTTTCTCTACTGATAATATACTATGAGAAAGAAAAGGAAAAAGGTACATTTTTTTAAAGTTCTTCCCGCATATCATCCTGCTTCAGGCTGTGGATCTCCTCATTGATGGCCAGCATCTTGCTGTCCAGGAAGCTGATCATTTCTGCACACTCACGTAGTTCTGTTCGGATATACTCAGGAGCATGTCCGTCATATTTATAATAAATCTTATGCTCCAAAGATGCCCAGAAATCCATCGCCACTGTACGAATCTGAATCTCCACTCTCGTGGGAACGACCGTATCGGAAAGGAAAATCGGGACCTTTACGATCATATGGTAGCTCCTGTACCCGCTTGGTTTTGGGTTTACCATATAATCCTTGGTCCTCACTACCTCAATATCATCCTGATTGGAGATCATATCTACGATCCTGTAAATATCCGGTGTAAAGGAACAGATAACCCGGATGCCTGCCACATCGTCTATATATCTCTCAATATTTTCTACCGTGATATCCTGTCCCTTTTTCATAAGCTTGCGGACAATACTCTCCTCACTTTTCATACGGGATTCAATATGTTCAATGGGATTATATTTGTGTACAAACTTAAATTCATCGTTCAGGATCTCAAGCTTTGTCCCGATCTCTTTCAGCGCTGACTGATACAATAACTGCATTTTCCGGTATTCTAGAAAAATATCCTTTACATCAGGTAATTCAATCTTTGCCATAGAATTCACACCTCTTTCTGAATTATTGATCGCTGGCACACTGATGATCACCAGCTCTAAAGAATATTTTATCACGTCATAGACAAGCTTTCAAACTTACAAGTGTGAAATTTTTGTAACCGTTTTAGCACATCAGCATCCCGCCTGTGGCATCAAATGTAGTGCCTGTGAAATAAGATGCCCGCTCTGATACAAGAAATGCAGCTGCGTAAGCTACTTCTTTCGGGTCTGCAATCCTGCCTATGGGTATTTTTTTATTCTGTTCCTCTTCGTCCTTTTTGTCTTTAAAAGATTTCATCAACATCTCTGTCCTCATATAACCCGGTGCAATGGCATTTACCGTGATCCCATGCTCCGCAGTCTCCATAGCAAGAGATTTGGTGAGGCCGATAAGCCCGGCCTTAGAGGAGGCATAATGGGAGTGATTCCTTTTGGATCCCATAATTCCTGCCTTAGATACCACGTTCAGAATGCTGCCCTTTTTTCCGTTCTCCATGAGATGGCTGATCAGCTTCCTGGATAGAAGGAACGGGACGGTCAGATTCATCTCAAGTATTCTTCGGAAATCTTCTTCTGGCATGTCCGCTGCCATAGCCGTAGTCCATGCTGCTGCATTATTTACAAGGATATCTGCCCCTCCAAATACTTCACAAGCAGCTTTAAAAAGCCCTTCCCTGTCTGCTTCCTCCATTATATCCCCCTGGAATCCGTAGATGCTCCCCGGACACTCCTGATTCATTCTGCTGATCATAGATTCTGCTTCGTCCTTTCCAGACCGGTAATTCAAGACCACATTGGCGCCCTCCTCTGCCAGAACCTGGCAGAGGGCTCTGCCGAAGCCTTTTCCGCCTCCGGTGACAATGGCCGTTTTTCCCACTAACCCTAACTCCATGTGTACCTCCCTTTTAACCGCCGATATCTCCGGAACGCCACTATGGCGTCCCGGAGATATAAGATCCAAACTTATTCAGTTACTTGAAACTTCTTCCATGGTATATCAAGCATTGATCCATGCTGCAGAATATCGTCGATATGGAGGATCAGAGGATAATCCTCTTTACGGACTTTACCGTTTTCGGACAGTATCCTTATGGCCTTTGCTGCTCTTTTTGCAATCACTACGGATTCCAGAGTTACACCTTTCAGTTCTTCCATAGCTTCGTCATATGGCATGCCCGCTCCAAGTCTTTTTCCAATCTCCTTTGAGCGTCCGCCCATCACGGTCACATACAGATCACCGATCCCGTGAATGGAGTTTTCGACGTTCCCTCCCATGTACTGGACATATTTCATGATTTCATAAGAACTCTGTCCAAAGAGTGCAGACTGGGTATTACACATGTACTTCTGCTGTTTTTCTTCCAGACCAATCCCAAGGCTGACACCAAGCGCATAAGCATTTTTTAAAGCTACCGCAATCTCCAGTCCGGCTACATCCTGTGTTAAGTCAATGTGATAATAATCCCTCTCTAAAAGTTTCTTAAAGAACTTAAGAACTTCCATATTCTTTCCGCAGAATGCAACTCTTGTATCGTCATGGTCCGCCAGTTCATAACACCTGCACGGTCCACCGATTGCACAGAACTCGTGGCTCTTTCCATTCTCCACCTTTGATTCAAACAGTTCAGGGAAGGTCTGGATCGTTCCGTCATCATAAACCTCAACTCCCTTTGTCACTGCAATCACCGGAATCTTATCAGGAATCTTCTCAAGGGCATTTTCAATAAACCAATCCACCCCAAAACTACTGACTCCCAGGATCACCGCATCACAGCCATCCAGTGCCGCATCCAGCTCTTCGATCTGATATGCTTTTACACCCTCCGGCAGCGTTCTTTTTAATGTGGGATGATAGCGGTTATCCTTTACCGATTCAATAATCTCCCTGTCCAGCGGCGTACCTGTAAGACGCATCTCATTTCCATTTTCCATAGCAGGAAAAGAAAGGCTGGAAGCCATCACCCCTGCTCCAATCACCGTAATTGTACTCATAAAGGCCCTCCATTTCAAACACAACAAATACAAACATAATTATACCTTATCGCGCGAAGCGCGCCAAGCCCGAAGGGCGTAAAATACGGGATGCCCTTTGAGTATACCTTATCGCGCGAAGCGCGTCCATCCGAAAGATCTAAAATACGGGATGCCCTTTGGGTATGAGTTATTCACCACTATTTCCGTCGCGCTTTTGAAATGCGTTCCTCCAATAGTGGCAAATAACTTTCAAAAATGTGGCACCTTTCTTTTGACAGAATCCCTTCTCCAGCAGATATTACGTCCATTTTCTACATGATTGGAGTGAAGCATTCTAAGAGCTGAACGGAAATCATGTAGAAAATGTTATACCTTATCGCGCAAAGGCGCCAAGCCCGTTTCACTCCTATGGGATAATTGCGTATTTGATGCCTTCCTGCCTTCCGATGCTTTCCAGGGCATCAATGGCTTTTTCTAATGGATAGTGTCCTGTGATAAACAGGCTTCCGTCGATTTGTCCGTTGGAAAGCAGCTTCAGAGCCAGCTGTACATGATATGGTGTGTGATGATATACGGCTTTCAATGTGATTTCTTCATAGTGGAATTTCTGGCAGTCCAGGGTAATGCTTGTGCCTGCCTTAGTTCCTCCGAATGCAAGAACCGTTCCTCCCGGTCTGACCATGTTGACGGCATTTTCCCAAACCTCAGGGAATCCAGTAGCTTCCACGACTACATCAGCTCCCTGCCCATTGCAGAGATCTCTCACTTCTTTTATATGTTCTTCTCCAGAAGCATTGACGGTTTCCCATACACCAAATTTCTTAGACTGCTCAAGACGGTAATCTGAGAGATCTACGGCAATGACTCTGCAGCCTTTCAGGCTTAAAAGCTTCATAAACATAAGTCCGATCGGACCTGCCCCGATAACGGCAACCGTATCTCCAACTTTAGCTGGTATCCTGTCGCTTCCGTGAACCGCGCATGCCAGAGGCTCCAGCAATGCCGCCTGTTCAAACGGCAGATGATCTGGTACACGATAAAAGTTATATTTCAGGATGTGTGCCGGCACCGCCACATACTCAGAGTAAGCGCCGTTCAGATACTGCAGATTTTCACAAAGGCTGTATCTCTTATTTTTACAATGCTCACACTCAAAACATGGGGCTGTATTAGCTCCTACGATTCGGTCTCCTACCTTAAATTTTGTAACGTCTTTTCCTGCCTCCACGACCACTCCAGAAAATTCATGCCCGAATGTGGAAGGAACGGAAGTGATGATAGTCGGATGTCCCCTCCTGTATGTTTTCAGGTCTGTGCCGCAGGTCAATGCCGCTTTTACCTGTACTAACACTTCATCATCTTTAATCTGAGGAATGTCTGTCTCCTCAAACCTTACATCTCCTGGTGCATAAAACATCTGTGCTTTCATTTTCCCCTGCATGTTACCATCCTCCTAAATCTTATTTCTGTCCATAGTTTTGATCTGTATCTTCTTTCAAGAATTTACACATCTGGTCTTCCAGCGTGTTGACATTCCCCATCTGGTAAGCCAGATATGCCACCTTGGCACTCTCCTCCAGAACAATTGCGTCATTGTATGCCTTATCAATCGTCTCATCGATGCAGATTGCCCCGTGATTTCCCATCAGGACTGCTTTGTCATCTCCGATCGCCTCTGAGGTCACTTCTGCCAGTTCATCGCTTCCAGGCGGTACAAAAGCGGCACAGCGGATATTTCCGCCAACTAGTCCTGCTGCCTCTGAGGTAATACACGGCATTCCTCCGTCCACACAGGCCCACGCTGTACAATAGGTTGAGTGGGTATGGACCACTCCGAACACATCCGGCCGTCTCCGGTACATGGCGGTGTGAAGCGGCATTTCAATGGATGGACGGCGTTCTCCGTCTATAATCTGGTTATCTATGCTCACAACTACAATGTCGGAAGGATGCAGGGTCTCATAGGGCATCCCGCTGGGAGTAATGCACACATACCCTGTCTCTGGGTCCCTCAGGCTGAAGTTTCCGAAAGTAAGAGGGATCAGCTTCTCCTTCTGTATCTTAAGTGCAATCTCGATAACCTTGGTTCTTTCTTTTTCTAATAACATATTGCCTCCTTATGTGAAAAGATTAAAACAGCATTTGGAAAAATTCTGCAATCTTATAAATAATGTACGGTACTAAATGTGCTCCTGTATCCAGGGAAGAAATTGCTTTTGCCCCCGCTGGGAATGTAAAGTCTGTTGACTGTGCGATCAGTGTGGCAGTTCCTGCCAAGTTGGTAGCGATATATAAGATTGCCACCATCATCAGCGTTCCTGTGATCAGTGAACGGAACAGGTTTCCTTTGGAAGCCACTACAGGCCAGATCATAAAGAACGGAAGTGTCGCAAGATCTACCAGCGGAAGCACTCTGTTTCCAGGAAGAATTACTGCCAACAGCAGTGTAACAGGGATCATAATCAGGGCAGCTGAAATAACCATAGGAGATCCTGTTGCAATCGCTGCGTCCATACCGATGTTGACTTCTTTTCCCGGGAACTTCTTCGCCAAGAATTTTTTTGCGTCTTCACTTAAAGGCATCAGGCCTTCCATAAGAATCCGCACCATCCTCGGCAGGATAAACATAACTGCAGCCATATTGACTCCGAGGGTGATAATCTTATTCGGCTGATATCCTGCCAAGGCTCCAAGGCCTGCTCCAAGGATCAGTCCTAAGACCATCGGTTCCCCGATAATTCCGAATCTCTTCTGAATCGTTTCTCCATCGAAATGAATTTTATTAAAGCCAGGTATTTTATCATAAACCTTATCCAGTAAAATACATATCGGCGCCCAGCTTACGGTCTCTGTATGAGGCAGAGAAACTCCCGGAAGCCCAAAATAATCCTGTACTCTTGGTGCAGAGTAGTCTGCAAGTTTCATGATAATGATAAATGTGATACCAGACGCGATCACTCCTGCCACCATGCTTCCAGTCAAAAACTGTACTAATGCTCCAGTCAGAATGAAATGCCAATAGTTCCAGATATCAATATTCAGTGTCTTTGTAGTATTGGTTGCCAGCATAATGATATTTAAGACAAAACAGACAAGGAACACAAACGGTACGATCTGTGTACCGAAGGCAATGGATGCGCTGACCGGCCATCCAACGTCAATCACTGACAGGTTCATTCCAAACCTTTGTGTCATCGCCTGCGCGGCTGGGCTTACGAAATCCCCCATCAGTCCGATGACAAGATTGATTCCTATAAATCCGATTCCAATAGTCATACCGGATCTGAATGCCTTGGAGAATTTCTGTCCCAAGATCAGGCCGAGAATGGTTATGATCAATGGCATGACTACAGATGAACCTAAATCCAAGATGTATTGTAAAACGCTCATAGTTTTCCTCCCTTTCTAACTCAATTACTCTAATGATTTCAGATATTCAGCGATTTCATCAGCTTTTTCTTCTGCCCCGAACCCCGTGATAAATTCTAGTGTACGGTATGTCTGGTATCCTTTCAGTTCATTCACCGGTATTTCTGCAGTATGAATGATCACATCGGGATTAAATATTTCGGCTCTCCCCACTACTTCCAGGGCCTTACATTCTGAGATGTCCACTGATGGGATTCCCCGTTCTGCTAAAAGCCGTTTGCACGTCTCAGATGCCACCGTTGATGTTGCGATCCCTGTTCCGCAGGCTGATAAGATTCTGTAAGTCCTCATAATGACTCCTCCTTATTTTGAATAATTTGAATGATCTCTTTCGGATTCTTGGCTTCCACAAGCTTTCTCAGAACCTCTGCATCCTGAATTAAAAGAATTGCTTTCTGAAGCACTTCCAAATGCTGTTTTCCCGCAATTGCCAACATCATGACAAACTTCACCGGGACCTTCACATTTTCTTTCGGGTTTGTTCCCATATGGAAAAATGACACCGGCTCTTTCAGTACAGCAATAGCAATTCCGGTTGTCTCTACATAACACGGATCCGTATGTGGGATCGCCACTCCGATATCCCCGGCCATGACTCCAGTGGGATAAACCTTTTCCCTCTCGTTTAATGCCTCCACATAACTTTCTTTGCAATATCCTTCCTGAACTAATACACCTCCTAACTGTTCAAATACTTCCTGTTCACTTTCTGCCTTCATATCTGTCTTTACTAATGTGTCTTTTAAGTTTTCCCAGATCATGCTGTCCTCCGATCCAAAAACGTGTTTTTCAAAACTGTTATGTTAAGTTCATTATAGATACCCATGAACGTCCTATAAAGGCCAAGAGATGTCTCAGGAGAGCGCACAAAATTGTACTAACATATATACAATCAGCATGCATATCCAAAGTACTGTTCAAATATAATGATCTAAAACGAAAAAGACAGAACCTTTCTGGTATGATAAGGTTCTGTCTTCTTCTCTTTATGATAGACTCATCAGCAATATTGGTGTTCTAATCTTCGAATCGTGTTAATGAGTTCCTCCGGTGTCTCCTGTGCTTCCATCTGACGTTTTGCTTCCTCCTGCCCAAACATCCTGACCAAGTTGTATATGGCGCAATTAATGCTGTTGGAATTTAATATGCTCAGACCGATAATGTAAGAAACCGGATCATTTTCACTGTTACCGAAAACTACAGGGGTTTTCAGCCTGACAAGGCTGGCTGCCTCCCTGATGGCCCCCTTTTCCTGCTCAGCGTGTGGTATGGCAATACCGGGATAGATCACCACATAGGATCCATTTACGCGGATATTTTCTACCATTGCATCGATATATTCATAAGACACAGCACCGGAATCATAGAGCAGCTGTCCGGCAGCTCTGACTCCTTCTTCCCAGTCTCTGGCTTCCCTGTTGATCTCGATTCGGTCCGCTGACAGCATCTCAGCTAGAAAGTTACGCTCTGCTTTGGTCTCTGAACCGATATTGTTTCCAATTTCATCTCTGCGGCTTTCCTCAGGGATATCAGACCAGTTTTCACGGAGTTTTGTGGCCTTCCGCCTGATCCTGTATAAATCATCCTGTTCCAGCATAGGGGTAACCATAAGCAGATTGGGCAGCTCTCCTTCTTGAAATGGAACGGTAGTGATCACCAGCTGATCTTTAATCTGTTCCATATCCTTCAGTTCATGGGCTGATCTGACATCTGTCACATGGATTACATCTTCCAACTGCTTTAATTTCGCCAGCATAAGCTGCACAGTGCCTCTGCCCATGGCGCAGACGAGCACTGCCGGGACTCTCTGCTCCTTCATCCTCTCCAATTTATCTCTCTCCAGCATTGATGCAATGTACATGACCAAAAAAGAAACTTCATCTCTAGGCACCTTCACTTCCAGATAGTCTTCCAGCGGTCTCAGACACTCCTCCACCACTGAAAATACCTCCGGGTAACCCTTCTCGATTTCTGAACGGAAAGGATTCTCCAGCACTTCCCCGGAAGCCATACGGTAGATGGCAGACTTCATGTGGTCGACCAAAAGGTCATAGAGGGCGAAATCCAGGTAAAAGTTTATCTGAAAACGGCTGGTGATCCGGTAGATGACTTCTCCTATCAACACTGGGATCACCAGCTGGTCCACATTGTTGGTACCGCTTTTCAAATAGCTTTTTCTTCTCAGACAAAATACAAAATTCTCCACTTCCGCCTCTGGCACTTGAAATGAAAACTCTCTGCCCAGCCGGTCCAATACCGCTCTGCTCAACGGATATTTTGAGCTCTGCACCGTACTGCCCCATTCTTTCTGTCTTTCATGTTCAAGAGTCTTTCCCTTTTTGATCCTGTTCACCAATATGACAAGTTCATACACTGCCACAGAAAAGGAAAAGTCGGACAGAAAACAATCATGTCTTGTCTCTTCTTCCTTTAGGATCCTCTGAATCTGTTCGTAGCATCCCTGATACTGGATCTCTTTAAGCAAAAGATGTCCAAAGGCATGATATGCCCCCATCATGCCATATTTCTCTTCATCCAGATTCAGCTCTAAAAGCTTCAGCATGCCGGAACGGATATCCCCCTCAGAGGCATGGACCACATAACCTTTCTGAACCTGCGAGATCAGGTTCATATTATTCTTCTGAAACCAGTCTTTTAGATCATTCAGATCACTGATAATCGTATTTCTGCTGGTGCTCACATACTCCGAGATCCATGCTGCCGTCACATACTCATCTGCGTTTAAAAGCAGCATAGCCAGGATGGTCTTTCTTTCATTTTTCGATAAATGATATGTATAGAAATTATTCTCTTTTATAAATTGACGGAACTGTTCCCTGAGATCTTCCCCTCGGTCCTCCAGGTGCAGAACCCCTTCACTGTTAATGTCGATCAAAGCCAATCCGTTTGCTCTAAGCTCGTCATTCAGTTCCTTTATTTTTCTGCGTATAATACGTTCGGATACCTGGTATTGCTTGGACGCCTCTTTAAGTTCCAGTTCCCCTTCCTTTAAAAGCTGATTTAAAATCTGATTGCTTCTTTTGTCCAAATGACTTCCCTCTCTTCAACTTTGAATGTGATTCGCCGCTATTTTATCATACATATATATTATAAAAAATTTCGATCTATGCATATAGCACAAATCCTGGCAAAACCCCAGGAGGGCAATTGTACTATGCCAGAAAGAACCATAAGGCCTGCAAGATTTTATTCAGATTCAAAGAACGTTCCTTGGCGCATCATGACCGGAGGACTTATTTATTTCATAGGACGCTCTTTCCTATGAAATGAAATAAGAAAGAATCCCACTTGCGGGATTCTCCGCCTGCGGCGGGTCGCTTTAGCGACATGATTCCTTACCGCCGCAGTGCGATCCTCGCGGAGCTTTTTTTATTTCATAGGACGCACTTTCCTATGAAATAAAAAAACAGGCATCGTCTGCCTGTCTGTTTGTTCTGGATATATAATTATTAAATTCCGTGCGGCCTGTGTCGAACTCTCTTCACAGACGTTACCTCTACAGTTAACTCAGCTCAGGCACCCTTACGGCACATGAGAGGTTCTACTTAGTGCTGCTTCGTTCCCGACCTGACACGGTTCATAGATTCTCATTGCGCAAGACCCAAACATCAACGCCACTTATAAAGGGCAGCTCCACAAAGAAAAGCCCTAAACAGGCCATCACCTCTGCTATAGCGGATTGCAGATACAGGGCACCGCTGCCTCCCCGGCTGCACGGAAGCTTTTTGACGTAAAAAGTTTTATTACATGTGCAAATTTGATTATACTAAATAATGTTTACATTCGTCAACTTTTATTTTCTATTTTATTTTTTCTCTGAGAGACTATACTGAAAGGCATCCCGTATTTTATGCCCTCCGGGCTTGGCGCGCTTCGCGCAATAAGGTATACCCACGGGGCACACCGCATTTCATATCCTTCGGATGGACGCGCTTCGCGCAATAAGGTATAATTGTAAAGATGAAAGAAGGTGAATCCATGGTTTACTCCATACAGAACAACACCGCAGAGCTGCTTACGACTGAACAATATTTAACAAAATATCCGTTTCTCTGCCCCTATCAGCCGTTTGTTGATACCATCAAGAACCACGGGATCAACAGCTGCAAGGCAGACATCTTTTCTGATTTTATCTGCGGTACCCTGTTGATCCCCGATAAAAGAAATCCAGCGGAAAAGGAATTTTGCCTTTCTTATTATCTTTCAAAAGATCTTCTGGTGCTAATCGAGGATAAAAAACATATAAATAACTTAGAGACAATCATAGAGCAGCGAAAAATAATGAATGTCTCGTCCCTTCCGCAGTTTTTATTTTTGTTAGCGGAATCGCTCATCAAGGATGATATGGTAAGACTTCAGGACTATGAGACACATCTGGCTGAGATAGAGGATGTCATACTGTCCGGCAAGGACTTAAATATGAACCATTCACTGATCGATGTCCGAAGAAAGCTTCTGCGCATCAACGCCTATTACCAGCAGCTTAGTGACTTTGGAAGTGAATTAGAAGAAAATGCATCGGATTTCTTTTCACCAGCTGATATCCAGCACTTTTCCGTGCTCAGCAACCGTGCAGAGCGGCTTCTTAACTATACACAGTTCCTACGGGAATATGCCCTGCAGATCCGTGAAATGTACCAGTCCCAGGTTGATATCAAACAGAATGAGACCATGAAGATCCTGACTGTCGTTACCACGATCTTTTTCCCTCTCTCCCTGATCACAGGTTGGTATGGCATGAACTTTAGAAACATGCCTGAGTTGCGTTTTCCGTACAGTTATTTTATCCTCATCGGAATCTGTCTGATCATGGTTATCGCAGAGATCTGGTTCTACAAAAAGAAAAAATGGATCTGAGAATGCTTAACTCTTTTTTCTCAACTGCCTGAAAAAGTCACTCATCATCTGACTGCACTCTTCCCCCAGGATTCCGGATTCTATTTCGGCCTGGTGGTTAAATTCCTCCCTCTGGAGAATGTTCAGGATAGAGCCAGCACATCCGGCTTTGGGATTCATGGCGCCGATCACTACTTTAGGTATCCGGGCCTGGACAATGGCTCCCGCACACATCTGGCATGGCTCCAGAGTGACATACATCGTGCATTCTTCAAGCCTCCAGTCTCCGGTTTTTTTACTGGCTTTTTCAATGGCAAGAAGCTCTGCATGGGCCAGGGTGGTTTTCCTCTTATTTCTCTGGTTGTATGCCCTTGCAATGACCTTTCCTTCTGAGACGATCACACAGCCGATAGGCACGTCCCCAATGGCCGCAGCTTTTTTAGCCTGCTTTATGGCTTCTTTCATAAATTTTTCTTTTTCGTTCATTTCGTCTTCCCCCGGTCATATTTTTTCTGCCCCATTCATAGAATAAATCAAAAAGAGAGTATCACATTGGCTGAATATCAACGAATCGTTTCATATCTATACGAATATAGCAATGGCATGAAAGGCGAAAATGCAGGGTTTGCCAAGATTGAAAAACGCCAGAAGCAGCTTCGGTTATACTTCCATGTCAAAACAAATGATGAGGCATTAACTTACAAAATCTATTTTTATAGGTTCCGCCATGGAACCATGGAAGGCATCCTGCTGGATTCATTCCAGCGCAATGACACCATCATTGAGTTTAAGAATACTTATCCTCTGGTCGTAGACTTAGACCAGGTGGACGGCTTTTTGATTTATCACTCCAACAGCCACTTCTTTGGTTCTGAATGGAATGATAAACCGATCACGATCCGCAACTTCCTGCCTGCAGATGATACATCAGGGCCAAGTGAAGTTGTTGAAGCAGAAGAAACCAGGCCCCCGGAACCGGCTCCTGAAGAAAGTCCTGTTCCTGAGGAGACAACACAGCCTGAGACGGCTCCAATGAAAACAGAGCGTCCGCAGACGACCCAGAGAGATCGAATTCCTGACTCTGCTCATGCACGGACTTCCGCTCCTACAGTGACAGAACGTCCACAGCCAGCTCAAGGAGAACGTATTCCTGGAACTCCTCCTGCCCAGACAGCAACTCCTGCGGTGACAGAACGTCCGCAGCCAGCTCAGGGAGAACGCATTCCTGGAACTCCTCCTGCTCAAACAGCAACTCCTATGGTCTCAGAACGGCCTGAACCAGCTCAAGGGGAACGCATTCCTGGAACCTCTACAACACAGCCCGCTGCTCCTGCGGCCTCAGAACGTCCGCAGCCAGCTCAAGGAGAAAGTGTCCCCGGCAATGCTCCCGCACAGAATCCTGTTCCGATGGTCACAGCAGAACCATATGAGGATGAGGAAGAACCGCCGGCCAGCGCTCCAGATCCGCCTCCTGTCAGGGATCCTTTTGATGAACTCCCGCAGGAAATTCCAATCCCGGAGGGAACCCCTGATACGGAATCCACAGTGCCGGAGCCGGCACCTGTTCCGGCAGGAACGCCTCCCCGGGTCTATGTAGAACCAGACATTCCAGAACCGGAGCCTATGAATGCCGAGTCTGTGGCCGAAGAGGAACCGCCAAAAGAAGAAAGTTCTGCTGACGCTAATTCAAAGCTGGCAGAATATATTGAGGCCCTTCAACTTGAAAAGAACGCCAAAGAACAGGGAATATCAGGCACTCCCGGTCTCTTTGACTGGAAGGAGTATCCCACCTTGCCCTTACCTCCTTCTTATATGCTGGATCCTAGCATCAAACTCAAAGTAGATGACCTGCAGAATATTCCAGATGTGCCAGAGAATCTAAAGACCAACGGATTTCTTCTGCTCAACTATGGCAACTACGGACATTTGATGCTCTGCCAGAATAAACGCACCAAAATGCTTTACCTGGGAATTCCAGGAGTTTTTGATAATGAGAAGAACTTCATTGCTAAGTTATTTGGATTTAAGAACTTTTTGACAGTGCCCGAAGCCCGTCAGAAGACAGGAAATTTCGGTTATTGGATCTTAGCCCTTTAATTCTTCCAGCAGGTCGCTGAGCCTTGCAAACTGTTCAAGGCTCAGTGCCTCTCCACGGATCGTAGGTGAAAGCTCCATTTTTTCAAGGGCTTCCACCACCTGTTCCTTGGAGAAATTCAGCGAACCGCTGTTATTGATCCCGTTCTGCAGAGTCTTTCTTCTCTGGTTAAAGGAAGCCCTGATGATGGAAAACATCAGCTTTTCATTTTTTACTTTAACCGGCATCTCCTGGTATCTGGTCAGACGGATAACTGCTGAGCCGACTTTGGGACGTGGCATAAAACAGTTGGGAGGTACATTGGCTACAATATAAGGCTCTGCATAAAACTGTACTGCCAGCGACAATGCACCATAATCCTTTGTCCCAGGACCTGCCTGCATTCTCTGGGCCACTTCCTTCTGAACCATGACAGTGAGACTGTCCATGGGGACATTCTTTTCAAACAGCCCCATGATGATCGGTGTCGTGATATAGTACGGCAAATTTGCCACTACCTTGATCGGTTTTCCCTTGTTTTTCTCCTGGGCTATCTTTCCGATATCAACCTTCAGGATATCATCGTTCAGCACTTCAACATTGTCATACCCTGACAGCGTATCATGAAGGATTGGGATCAGATTATGATCGATCTCCACCGCCAAAACCGCTCCTGCATGTTCTGAAAGATACTGGGTCATCGTACCGATGCCCGGCCCGATCTCCAGTACAAAATCATCCTTTGTAATATGTGCTGCGTCTATGATCTTTTCCAGCACATGGCTGTCAATCAAAAAATTCTGTCCGAACTTCTTCTGAAAATCAAAATGATACTTCTGAATGACTTCTATCGTTCTTTTTGGGTTGCTTAATTTCTCCATCTAAACCTCTTTCATTCGATACATGATCTTGGCATTTTGTTCTGTAACCTCGATAACCTCTTTGGCACTGACTCCTTTAATTGAAGCGATCTGCTCCGCCACAAACGGCAGATTTAAAGAGGAATTCCGTTTCCCCCGGTTCGGTTCCGGTGAGAGATAGGGGCTGTCCGTTTCCAACAGAATCCTGTCCAGCGGCGCATAAGAAACTACCTCCTTTAATGTTCGGCTATTCTTAAACGTGACAACTCCTCCGATCCCAAGATAAAATCCCATATCTAAAAACTTCCTGGCCATCTCCTTTGGATAAGAGAAGCAATGGACAACTCCTCCGATTTCTTCTGCATGGACTGCACGCATCATATCTTCCGTATCCTTTGCGGCATCCCGGCTGTGGATCACCATAGGAAGATTGGTCTCCCTGGCAAGCTCCATCTGTGCTTCAAACCACTTTTTCTGTATTGGACGCTCCGGCTCATTCCAGTAGTAGTCAAGCCCTATCTCTCCTATGGCGACAATCTTGGGCAGTTCTGCATACTGCTTAAGCTCGCCAAGGTCCTCAGGCTTCATATCACCGCTGTCTGACGGATGAACTCCCACCGCTCCATAGAGAAACGGATATTTTTCTGTCGCTTTGGCTGTCCACCGGGATGTTTCCATATTGGATCCTATATTTACGATCGTACCGATACCATTCTCCTCCATAGAAGCCAGCAGTTCTTCCCGGTCTTTGTCAAACTGCTTATCATCATAATGGGCGTGGGTTTCAAATATCATAACTCTTCCTCCAAAAATTGTTTTCATGCTGATACAATTTCTCATTCATATGGTATAATAAGAATAATTCTTATTTCATTGCAAGGCTGTCTCTATAACAAAAGACAATATTTTTATTATAACACGAAACGGAGGATTTTTATGAGTATTTTTAAATGCAGTATCTGCGGCTATGTCTATGATGATGAGGCAGAATCCGCTCCTTTTTCCCAGCTGGAAGCTGATTATACATGCCCTGTCTGCAAGGCATCCAAAGATAAGTTTGACCCAGTAGAAGACGGACCTGTTTCCTCTCCCAATAAGGACAACCCATTGGCTTACCCAGACGCCTTTTCCAAAACTGATTCCAAGGAGTTCCCGCAGATGGATGCCATTCATCAGATGGCTGTCACAGGCTCTTCTGTCGTTGATGCCATGGGAACCTTAAAACCGATCATTTCGTGGGATGATATTCTGATTATGGGGGCACAGCTAAACCCTGCCCCCCTCAATGCCAAAGATCCGGTGAACACCAAGACAGTCATCGGCAAGAAGGCGAAAAAACCTATGGAGATCTATCATCCTGTTTACGTATCCCATATGTCTTTTGGGGCCTTGTCCAAAGAATTAAAAACTGCTCTGGCTAAAGGTAGTGCCATGTCTAAGACCGCCATGTGCAGCGGTGAAGGCGGGATTCTTCCCGAAGAACGTCAGGCAGCTTATAAGTACATATTTGAGTATGTTCCCAACCTGTACAGCGTCACAGACGAGAACCTCCGGAATGCGGACGCCATAGAGATTAAGATCGGCCAGGGAACCAAACCAGGCATGGGCGGACACCTTCCAGGGGATAAAGTGACACCAGAGATCGCAAGAATCAGAAATAAACCCCTGGGTGAGGATGTGATCAGCCCTTCCAAGTTTCCGAACGTCAATTCCAAAGAGGATTTAAAGACTATGGTAGACTGGCTTAAAGATGTCTCCGGAGGGAGACCTGTGGGTGTTAAGATCGCTGCCGGACATATTGAACAGGATCTGGAATGGATCTCTTACGCTGACGCCGACTTTGTTACCATAGACGGACGGGGCGGTGCCACGGGGGCAAGTCCCCGAACCTTAAAGGACAATACCTCCATTCCTACAATCTTTGCTTTGTCCAGAGCCAGAAAGTATCTGGACCGCCATCACATTTCCATGGATCTGGTCATCACCGGCGGGCTCAGGCTTCCTGGAGATTTCGCAAAGGCTCTTGCGATGGGAGCCGATGCTGTGGCCGTAGCTTCTGCTGCTCTTGTGGCTGCTGCCTGCCAGCAGTACCGCATCTGCAACACCGGTCAATGCCCTGTAGGCGTGGCCACCCAGGATGAAGAATTGAGAAAACGGCTTCATATAGACCATTCGGCCGAGAGGCTCTGCAATTATCTAAACGTATGCAGGTCAGAGCTTGAAATGTTCGGACGCATTACCGGACATGCCGATATCCATGATCTGAGTGTCTCAGATCTAAGAACCACCAACCGTGAAATATCAGAGTTTACAGATATAGAACATGTATAAACAGAACAAAGTGGGCAAGCCCACCTCAGCTCCCTAACCCCTCAATCTTTAAGGGGCTTGACAACTTTGAGCATCAAATGATTTCCTTACGCATTTTGTGTGCATCCTCGCGGAGTGTTTTTTATGTCATAGGAGGTTCCGTAGGAATTTCCTATGACATAAAAAAAGGCCGTCAGCTTTTTGACGGCCTTTTCTTATGTCTCAATATCAACCTGACACATCTTAAGTGCATTTAAAGCATTTTCATGGCTCTCCGGCGTCACCCCGGCACAAAGTCCTGCGTGAACGATAAGCTTAGCTTCTGGAAGTGCGGCCTTTACCATGAGAACATTGGAGATGACACAGATGTCCGTGCATAATCCAAGGAATTCAATCTCAGCTTCTTTTCCCTCGTATCTTTGCTTCAGAAGTTCACAGAGCTCAATGGAGCCAAAGGTATCCTTTCTGCAAAAATCCATGACCTCTGCCTCTGTATCAGAGATAGCATCCATAATGTCAGGATGCAGTGCCCATCCTTCTTCCCCTAAAATACAATGGGGAACCGGAAGACTTTTGCCTTCCTGGGTGTTTAAATAATCCTCTGTGTGGGTGTCCAGCGTTCCGTATATACTGCCCTTAAATCCCCTGATCTTCTCTGCTGCCCTGTCAACGATCTCCTGGGCTTCCTTGGTGCCAAGAGAACCGTCAATAAAGTCATTCTGCATGTCTATGACAACCAATATATGTTCCATACGGCCTCCTACTGGATCCTTGCAGCCACCAGCTGGTTCACCAGCTTTCCATCTGCTTTTCCCTTGACTCTCGGCATAAGACTCTTCATGATCTTACCCTTATCTTTCCCTGTCGGAGTATCAATTCCCAGTTCATTCAGCACCGCATCAATTTCCGCGTTGATCTTCTCTTCGCTCATCTCCTCAGGAGCAAATTCTTTAATCACCGCAAGACGAATGTTGCATTCCTCAATGATGTCTGTCCGGTCCTCCGGGCAGGATTCCAGAGTTTCTTTTGTCTGTTTCAATTCCTTTGCGATGATCGTATTTTCTTCGGCCTCAGTAAGATCCTCTCTTTTATCGATCTGTGCATTTTTAAGTGCGCTTAACAGCATGGATAAGGCTTCTTTTCTCGCTTTATCCTTATTTTTCATCGCTGCTACCATTTCTTTTCTGATCTCATCAATCTTGCTCATAATATCCTCCTGATTTTTTGTTTTTATTCTATCATATATTCCAGGAGAAATCACTTCCTTCTACGGTTTCTTCCTCCGTACAGATCAGCCAGTAGTCACCATATCTGCGCATTTCCTTGTATGGTTTCTCAAGCTTCGGAAATCCCACACTGGAAAATGCATGGACGAACATTGGAGTTTTCTCTTTCTTTTCAACAACCGTCTCCGCTGTAATATAAACACTTCCTGTGTCCAGTTTATTTCCCTTTCGCCCCAATACTTGCATTTGCTCATAGACATCGATTCCTTCTGTCATAAACAAAAACAGTTTCAGCGGATGAACCCAAATACAGTTGTTGGACTCCACAACCATGTCACACGGAATATTTCTTCCTTCGATATAATCTCTTAATCTGTGGAGATCTTTAATTTCTTCTTTTGTCTCCCCTTTTATGATCCCCATTCCTCCCAGATCTGTCATATCTGCGATGCTTCTTTCTTCCATGATCATAACAGTTTTTCCCTGCTCTTTTTGAAAATGTGCTTCCACCGCATTTTGCAGTGATGCCTCCAGATACAAAATATCTACCTGTTTATCAGTCTTTAAAATTGGATAATATGGGAATTCTATTTTTTCCTGCCATAAGGAATGCATCAAACCACCTCTTTTTTCCTAGTATGTGTATATCCCTTCATTGTATACAAATATTTTTTGTCAAAAATATTACCATAATTATACACAATACCGCTTCAGAGTATAGGGTTCCTAAACCTGAGACGATCATTCCTGCTTTTGAAGGTATGAATAGTACGATATTCAGCAAAACAAACTCAAAGATTCCTCAGAGAATGGAATGAACTTATAATTATGCGCTCCGTGTTGTATATTCTTGACTTTGAATATCCCCTGTGATACTATTTTTTTGATAATCAGATAATAATCTGCCACCGGGTAGTTGAATGTAGAAAGCATTCGTAAGCATATCGTTAGGTCTTAGAAGATATGTTTACGGGTGCTTTTTTGGAGGATATAATGACGAAATTAAAAACATGGATAAACTATTTTTCAAAAACCGAAATTGTATTATGGTGTTGCTCTGTTATCTTGATCGTTCTTTCATTTTGTATCTTTGACCATGAAAATTATTTTACTCTTTTAGCGTCTCTGATCGGTGTAACATCGCTTATCTTTAATGCAAAAGGCAATCCGTTGGGACAGCTGCTCATGATCATTTTTAGTTTGTTATATGGGATGATATCGTTCATGTTTTCCTATTATGGAGAAATGCTGACTTATCTTGGTATGACACTTCCTATGGCGGTATTTTCTTTTATTACGTGGCTTAAAAACCCTTATAACGGAAATAAAGCTGAGGTAGAAGTAAATGATCTAGACAAAAATGAAATCATTGTGATGTGCATGTGTACGATTCTCGTAACTATCGTATTTTATTTTATATTAGATGTTTTTCAGACGGCAAATTTAATTCCAAGTACACTTTCCGTTACAACAAGCTTTCTTGCTGTATATCTTACATTTAAAAGAAGTTCCTTTTATGCTGCGGCATACGCTGGGAATGATATCGTGTTGATCATTTTATGGTGTCTGGCAAGCATTGACGATATGAAATATTTTTCTGTTGTTGTTTGTTTTATTGCATTTTTTATCAATGACGTATACGGTTTTGCGAACTGGCAGAAAATGAAGAAACGGCAAACAGCTAATGAAAATTAAACATTTGTCAGGAAAAGAAACATCAGAATTAATTCGGCTTTAGAAATCTTAACAAATTATCTTGATGCGAAAAAGATCCGAAATTCATAACACTGTATAGTGCTATGGATTTCAGATCTTTTAATCTTATTGATAAAATAAACCTATTACCTTAATATTCACATTTCCCCACAGTTCTCGGAAAAGGGATCACATCACGAATATTTGCCATTCCCGTCACATACATGACCATCCGTTCAAATCCAAGACCAAAACCTGAATGCCTGGTGGACCCGTATTTCCTCAAATCCATATAAAAATCATAGTCAGAAAGATTCATTTGAAGCTCTTCCATTCTCTTTTGAAGCTTTTCTAAATCATCCTCCCTCTGGCTTCCGCCTATGATCTCCCCGATTCCCGGCACCAGAAGATCCACTGCTGCCACAGTTTTTCCGTCCGGATTCTGTTTCATGTAAAATGCTTTGATCTCCTTGGGATAATCCGTCACAAATACAGGCTTTTTATAAACCTTCTCTGTGAGATACCGCTCATGCTCTGTCTGTAGATCTGTTCCCCACGAAACCGGATATTGGAACTTTTCATTATGCTGTTTTAATATTTCAACAGCCTCCGTGTAAGTGATCCTGGCAAACTCAGATTCCGCCAGATGATGCAGACGATCCAAAAGACCTTTGTCCACAAACTGATGAAAGAACTTCATTTCCTCAGGCGCCTGTTCCAGTACATAATGAATAATATACTTAATCATACTCTCCGCCAGCAGCATATTATCTTCTAAGTCGGCAAATGCCATTTCCGGTTCTATCATCCAGAATTCTGCAGCATGTCTGGTGGTGTTAGATTCCTCTGCCCGGAACGTGGGGCCGAACGTATAAATATTCCGGAAAGCCTGTGCAAAGGCCTCCCCATTCAGCTGGCCGCTGACTGTGAGATTCGTTTCCTTTTCAAAAAAGTCTTCCCTGTAATCCAGTTTCTTTCCCTCAGAGAGCTCTTTAAGATCCAGAGTTGTCACCTGGAACATTTCTCCCGCACCTTCGCAGTCCTGTCCAGAAATAATCGGTGTATGCACATAAATAAAATCCCGTTCCATAAAAAATTTATGGATTGCATAGGCGATAAGGGACCGGACCCTGTATACAGCCTGGAATGTATTGGCCCTCGGTCTCAGATGGGCAATGGTTCTCAAGTACTCAAACGAATGCCTTTTCTTTTGCAGCGGATAATCTGAAGGAGACTCTCCCTCTACCTCTATACTGGAAGCCTGAATCTCAAATGGCTGTCTGGCATCCGGTGTTTCCGCCAAAACTCCTTTGACAATCACTGCCGTTCCCACAGACAGCTTCTTGATCTGGTTAAAATTTGTGAGCTTTTTTTCATACACAATCTGAATGGGTTCAAAAAAAGTCCCGTCATTGATGACAAGAAATCCAAAGTCCCTGGAATCCCGGTTGCTCTTCACCCATCCGCACAAGCTTAGTTCCTTCCCACTGTATTCTTTAAAATGTTTATATATCTGTCTCCCTGTTAATATCTGCACTCTGCGCTTCTCCTCTTAAAATTTTAATAAGTTCAACCCAATCTCGTCACTGTATTCACGGTCCACCGTACCCTCGATCCTGGTAAGTACCAGTTCTCCCGTGGCACTGATAAAAGCTTCCGTCAAATGTCCTCCCCGGACTTCTCCTGCCTCGTTGGCGACGCTGATGTGGAAGTGTAAATAGGTTTCCCCATTCATCAAAGAAACATTACCTCCCAGTGAGACGATCTCCATATCCTCCTCATAAGTCTTGCTTACATACTTCTTCTCTTTCGTTTGAAACAGGCCTGCCGTTACCTTATTTACAGCTCCGATTCCGCTTAAAGATGCCAGTTTCACATCCTCTTTTTCACATAATTCTTTTACCTTCGCAACAATTTCTTCGCCCTTTTCCAGTCTTATAACATAATGATTTCCAAACTTCCGGTATTCCATGAGAAATCCTCCTTATTATTTTATGTTCTTAAACAAGCTGTATCTTTCTTCATTATAGAACCAGATCTTTTATCTTTCAAGCCAAAAGGCGCCTTCCACACTGTGGAAAGCGCCTTCTGGATTATCAAGTTAATTTAAAACAGCCACCTGTAAAAGGTCAACAATTTATTCTTTGATCATTGTGAAGTCATCCCAAGGGATATTCACTTCTGCACCCTCATTGATGATGGAATCCACATGCATCAAAAGCGGGAATTCGTCTAATGAAACCACTCCGCGGTCAGCAAGCTTTCTGACGGCACGGGCTGTTCTTGTGGCAATGACAATGGATTCCAGAGTCACGCCCTGTAATTCTTCCATTGCCTCGTCAAAGCTTAATCCGCGTCCAAGAAGGGTTCCTATCTTTCTTGTTCTTCCTCCGAAGACTGTTACATATAAATCTCCGGCACCGTGCACGATATTTTCCGGACCTCCCCCGATCAGCTGCAGAAGCTTTGTCATCTCTTTAACGCTCTGTCCGAACAATGCAGCCTGGGAATTATAGTGCTGGATACCGATCTTTCCTTCCATCTTCTCGGAAAGGCCGACAGCCAGAGTAACACCAAGTGCATAAGCATTCTTCATAGCTACGGCACATTCCACTCCGACAACGTCCTTGGAGAGAGTAATGTGATAGTAGTCTGTTGCAAGCAGATCTTTGAACATCTTAAGAGTTTCCATGTTCTTTCCACAGAATGCAACATGGCTGTGGTCATGGTCTGCCAGCTCGTAGCTGGTGCAAGGTCCGCCGATGGCATTGATGTCAAGGTTCTTGCCTTCTGGCTGGCGTTCCTCAAAGATCACCGGATAAGGTACCAATGTTCCATCATCCAGATCAACCATTCCCTTTGTCACTGAAAGCAGAGGTACACTTTCCGGAATCACCGGCAGGATCTCATCGCAGAACCAGTCTAAACCAAAGCTGCTGACGCCGCAGAGCGCTGCGTCCGCTCCTTCAAGAGCCTCCTCTAATTCTTCGATCTGATAGTATTTGATACCGTCATGTAAAGTTCTCTTTAATGTGATATGGAAGTTATCTTTTTTTAATCCGTCAATGATCTCCCTATCCAGCGGAGAACCTACCAAACGGACCTCGTGTCCGTTTTCCATTGCCGGAAATGTAATTGCTGATGCCATCTGTCCTGCACAAATAAATGTAATAACGCTCATGTTTTCCTCCTAAAATGCTTATGCTGTAACTTTCTTTGTTGCCACAATATCTACTCCCAGTCCAAGAACGTCCTTAATGATGACATCTCCGACATTTACCGGGGCCTTCGCTGTTACTTTGGTCAGCTCATCCATGATATCATATATCTTTCCTTTTGGAATATCGCCATTTGTTTTGATCGGAACTCTTCTGGCCGTCTTTGCGTCTACTCTGACAGTAGATGTAATGACTCTGGTAGGGTTGACTAATTCTTTTTCTCCGTAAACGGCTCCTCTCGGGCATCCGTTTCCGGTTACTTTATATCCATTTTCCTCATCGACCTTTAAATGACATCCTTTCGGACAAACAATACAAATTAAATCTGTCATGTTAAGCACCTACCTTTTCTACAGACACAGTGATCTCGCCATTCTTCACCTTCTCCAAAAATGCCTTTGGAATCACGATTTTCTCCATCTCACCCGGAGCCATGTGTTCCCGCTTAAAGGAAGCCAATTCTTCTCCTCCGGAAGTAACCTTAATGGCCACGTCTTTGTATACGTTACGCACACGGAACATCACTTCCACCATCTTATCCACATTGGAAGGACGGACTTTCTGAGGAACCGTATATCCTACACAGTCACCGTTTTTCAGTTCAATATAAGTCTGGTCTCCGGTCTCACCGTTCTTTACATATGCAGCGGCACTTCTTCCTGCTTTCTGGCTCTCGGCAGTTACGAAGTCTACCAGGTCATGGACGTGCACAACATTTCCGCTTGCAAAAACACCTTCTGCGGATGTCTCCATATTTTCAAATACCACCGGCCCATTTGTCCTTGGGTCCATTGTGATACCTGCTGCCCTTGTAAGCTCATTCTCCGGAATCAGCCCTACAGATAACAGTACAGTATCTACGTCAAATGTGATCTCAGTACCCGGGATCGGCTGGTTCTTTTCATCCACCTTCTGTACGACAACCTGCTCTACTCTCTTATCCCCTTTGATATCCGTAATGGTGTGAGATAAGTATAGAGGGATATCATAATCTTCCAGGCACTGTACAATATTTCTAGTAAGACCATTAGAATATGGACAGAGTTCTACACATCCTACGACTTTAGCACCCTCTAAACTCATACGCCTTGCCATGATAAGGCCGATATCTCCTGAACCTAAGATCAGGACCTTTTTCCCGACCATGTATCCTTCAATGTTGACATATCTCTGAGCGGCACCGGCAGTGAATACTCCAGCCGGACGGTCTCCAGGAATTGCGATCGCTCCTCTGGTTCTCTCCCTGCAGCCCATATTTAAGATCAGGGCCTTGCCTTCCAGTACCATATATCCATTTTTCTTATTCATAGCGTGGACGCATTTCTTATCTTCATCCACATCCAGCACCATCGTATCCAGCATCACTTCAATGTTGGTCTGCTCTAACATCTCGATAAATTTATTGGCATATTCCGGTCCGGTCAGTTCCTCTTTAAAGTAATGAAGACCAAATCCGTTATGTATACACTGGTTTAAGATTCCGCCAAGTTCCTGGTCACGTTCTACCACTAAGATTTTATCGGCACCATTCTTGCTTGCTTCCACTGCGGCTGCAAGTCCTGCCGGTCCTCCTCCGACTACGATCACATCATACTTCATTATTTGGCACCTCCTGTTTTTGTTTCTCCTGTGATAATGTTCATTCCCACACGGTCCTGTGGAATGTTTTCCAATGGAATATTTAACTCTCTTGAGATGATCTCCTGCACTCTCGGACCACAGAAACCACCCTGGCATCTGCCCATACCTGCATTGCATCTTCTCTTGACCGCATCAATGGATGTTGCAGGGATTGGGCGGTGGATTGCATCTACGATCTCCCCTTCTGTCACTGTCTCGCAGCGGCAGATGATTTTTCCGTATAATGGATTTTCCTTGATCAAAGCAGCTCTTTCTTCATCGCTTAACTTCTTAAATCTGTTAACTTTTCTTTCATCCTTGAACTCTTCTTTTGCTTCCAGAGACAGTCCTGAAGCTTCCATCATCTTCAACAGGTCAACAGCAATTGCCGGTGCGGAAGAAAGTCCCGGGGAAGCCATTCCTGAGATATTAAAGAAGCCTTTGTTTTCTTCATCTTCAAAGATAAAGAAATCATCTTCCTTTGTTCTCGCACGGACTCCTGCAAAGTTACGGATAGACTCCCTGAAGTTAATACCAGGAACAGATTTTAAAGCTGTATTTCTCACAAAGGATAGTCCATCGGTTGAGGTTGACACATCATCTCCATCTGTCGGCTGGGAGTTAGGCCCTACAATCAGGTTGCCATGGACGGTCGGTGAGACGAGGACACCTTTTCCGTCCTTGTTCGGACATTGGAAGATCACGTGATTCACCAGTTCTCCCTGGCTTTTATCTAATAAGTAGTATTCTCCTTTATTCGGTTCGATGGTAAAAGATTTTTTATTTGTGTATTCGTTTACTTTGTCGGCATTGACCCCTGCTGCATTGCAGATGTATTTTGCTTCCACAGTTCCGTTGTTTGTTTTGATCTCATAGGCGTCACCGTTCTTTTGGATGTCTGTAACTTCCGTATTCAGCTTAAACTCAATACCGTTTTCTACCGCCATCTCTCCCAGCGCAATCGCCAACTCCCACGGGCTGATGATTCCTACATTCGGGGAAAACAATGCTTTGATCGCTTTCTCGGAAACATTCGGCTCTTCTTTTCTCAATTTTTCCTGATCCCAGATCTCCATGTCAGGAACGCCGTTTTTCTCTCCGCGCTGTTTTAACTCTTCTAATGTTTTTTCTTCTTTTTCTTCAAAGGCAACAATCAGGGCTCCAATCTGTTTAAATGGAACATCCAGCTTTTTACACAGCTCTTTTATGTACTGATTTCCTCTGATATTATATTTTGCCATCAGAGATCCCGGTATCGGGTCATACCCTCCATGGATAATGGCACTGTTCGCTTTCGTTGTTCCCACAGCCACATCATTCTCTTTTTCAATGACCACTGCATTTACATTATACTTTCCTAATTCGTATGCGATGGAACATCCTGTAATCCCCGCACCTATAATCGCTACATCATACACTGTTCTTATCCTCCTTCGACTGAATCCCTGTTTGTCTTACTGACCTTATCTAATCATAATAATTTCACTGTGTCAAACCTGAGAAATGCCCATTTCATGCGGTTTTTGGCCACTTCTGATTAATCATTATCCGTTGATTAACTGCCCATTTTGGCTTTTGTTTTTTAGAAAACAAACCCTTTCCCCGTTTTTCCTTGTGTTTACTATTAATCATTAGTATAATATTAATAATCAATAAAAAGTTTCAATTAGTAATTTTTATTAATCAAAATAAATCGAAGATTTTTCCATTTCACAGGAGGGGGCAATATGGGAAAGAGAAATAAGGTCACTACAAGGGATATCGCAGAATACACAGGACTCTCCCAGTCCAGTGTTTCTATGATCTTAAGCAGCAAACCCCACGTATCATTTTCAAAGGAAACCGTAGATAAGGTAAGAGCTGCCGCCAAAGAACTTGGATATAAGAAACCGGAGAAGAATTCCTTAAAGAAGGCTTCTGCACTTTCCAAGACGATCATTGTGATCTGTCCGATCCTTTCCAATGGATACTACTCTATGCTGATCCATTCCATCACGGAACGCGCAAGGGAATATGGTTATACTGTTTTTTCCGTGTCCACGATCCGTGACGTTTCACAGGAGGAGTACTATATTAAGATGCTGTCTAATTTTGACTTAAGCGGCATTATCTTTTTATATCCTCCTTCCTCCAAGATCTCGGAGATCAATAACCTGTCTAAATCTGTCCCTATGGTATCCATCGGGGATAAACCTGAGGGCTCCAGGTTTGATTCCGTTGAACTGGACAGCAAAAAGCCCGGCTTTATACTCGGGGAGTATTTAATCTCACTGGGACATACACATATTTCCTTTGTCTCAGCTCCGATCAAACAAAAGGAGATTGGAAGGCTCCACAGACTTGAAGGGTTAAAGAATAGCTTTAAGGCTTACAACATGGACTTAAATAATATTGAAGTGCTGTCCTCCAAATTCTCTACTTATTCCAGATACACGCCGGATAATTCCGAGTATCTAAACGGTTATGATCTGGTCTCAAAAGCTCTCGAAAACAATACAAAGTCCACTGCCTTTGTAGGCAATAATGACATGACAGCCTTCGGTACCATGGCTGCCATCACAGACCACGGCTACAAGGTACCTGGAGACTTTTCAGTCTGCGGTTTTGATAATATCCCTCTCTCAGGCATGCCTCAGATCTCACTAACAACCATCGAGCACGCGGCTGCTTTTAAAGGCAAGGAAGCGGTGGATATTATTTATAAAAAGAATGCCCAAAAAGACGGCCTGTCTAAGCATCATTACATTATGAGACTGGAATATGAACCGGAGCTGATCGTCCGCAATTCTACTGGAAAAGCGAAAAACAATACCTAGAATTAAATACGCTTACATCCGCTGAGCATATATACAAAGAGAGGAAGCATTTTAAGGCTTCCTCTCTTTGTATAATTTCTATTTCGTCTTTATGCTTTTCCCACACTTCCACAAACCTTCATTTTACTCATAACATACTTTTTTACTTCTTTACGTCCTGCCGCACCATATTTTTTAGGATCAATGGTATCAGGATTTTCAGCGAGGATTTCTTTAACTCCTTTTGTATATGCAATGCGAAGGTCTGTAGCATAATTTACTTTGCAGATTCCTCGTTTAATACACTCTTTTACTGCTTCGTCCGGCACACCACTTGTTCCATGAAGAACGAGGGGAATGTCTACGACCTCTTTAATCTGGCTTAAGATGTCAAACTGAATGTTTGGTTCCCCTTTATATACCCCATGGGCCGTACCAATTCCAACTGCCAGAGAATCAACCCCTGTTCTCTCTACAAATTCCTTTGCCTCCTGTGGATCTGTATATGGATTGTCATCTCCACCATCTAAATCATCTTCTTTTCCTCCAACTTTTCCAAGTTCTGCTTCTACAGAAATTTCTGATGGATGACAGGCCTCTGTCACTGCCTTACTGACAGAAATATTCTTCTCAAATGACTCATGGGAACCATCAATCATGATTGAAGTATATCCTGCTCTCAATGCCTGCATCGCAAGCTCAAAACTATTTCCGTGATCTAAATGCATCACCACGGGTACAGATCCTCTCTTTGCAGCCGTCTTGACATTCGCAAGATAATAATCGAGTCCCGCATATGTTACAGTAGACGGGGTGGTCTGCATAATGACAGGTGACTTTAATTCTTCGGCTGCTTCTAAAACTGCCTGTACCATTTCCATGTTCTCTATATTGAATGCACCTACTGCATATCCCCCAGCCTGTGCTTTCAGCAATATTTCATTTGATGTTACCAACATAAGTCTATCCCCTTTCTGGATATCATACCTTATCTGGCAGGCCGCTACAAACCAAAATGCGCCACCTGCGATAGTTTTTCTTTATTGTTGGAAGGAGGCCTTTCTTTTGACAGAAACCCTTCTCCAGCAGACATTACGTCCATTTTCTACATGATTGGAGTGAAGCATTCTAAGAGCTGAACGGAAATTATGTGGAAAATGTCATAGTTTTATAATCTTAACATTTTGGATAATCTCATCTCTTTTCACAGGTTCAAGGGTTCCAGTCTTGGGGGAAAGTGCGTTAGCCGACGCAACGGCAACTGCATACTTTAAAATATCCTCCGGCTCCATATTGCGTTCTAATCCCACTGCAAAAGCCCCGACCATTGAGTCCCCGCATCCTACTGTATTTACCACTTCTATTTCGGGCGGCCTTCCTTGATAGATCCCTTTTTCGCATACAAGCAAAGCCCCATCTCCTCCGAGAGAAATAACCACATATGGAATTCCCTTTTCATAGATCTTCCTGGCATATTTAATAACATCTATCTGGCTGTGAATCTTAATATTAAAAAGCATTTCTATTTCATCTTTATTAGGCTTGACCATAGTCGGAATACTTTTGAGACCTTCTTCCAAATATTCTCCGCTAGTATCTAAGATAACCTTTTTTCCTTGATCTTTTACAATCTGCACCATCTTCTGGTATATATCCTTACCCATTCCGTTGGGCGCACTTCCAGAAATCGTTATGACATCGCTATCTATGATAATTTCAGGAAATTTTTTTAGAAATGCAGTTTCCTCCTCTGGAGTGACATCACATCCCGCTTCCAGATACTCTGTAGAACCATAACCCGGATCCAAAATATTAATACAGCTTCTTGTTTCACCATTAATGTGTTCAAACTCAAAAGGAATGCCATCAGACTCCAAAAGTGATTCTAAATATTGGCCATTATATCCGCCGACAAGACCAGTTGCCTTTACATCAGCGCCGCAAAGCCTGGCCACCCTTGCCACGTTCAGCCCTTTTCCGCCGGCACTGTTGTATGTATTTGCTACACGCATTACAGTACCATTTTCAATTCTTTGGGTCAAATGATAGGCTTTATCGATAGAAGCATTTAACGTTACCGTTGTGATCATGCTTTTTTCCTCCAGTCACTATAAACTTCTTAAATATTTCACCCCTGCTGCAGCATCAGCGACAAGTCCGTCAATATCATCTGCCTTTTTGATAGTTCTCCAAAGCGAGACACTCTTCGCACTTGCAGACTTATCAAGAACAAATGGCTCCATTACTAACGGCCCTTCAAAACATATATCTTTTATTGTTTTTGCAATAGACTGCCAATCAATATTAGTCTTCTTTTCTCCTACAGGGATTTTCCGGTTGCTCTCTCCGATATGCAGATATCCCAAATACCCTTTTTCATGGGCATTACGAATGGCTTCCGGAATATAATCTTCTTCAATATTCATATGGAATGTATCCAAAAGCAGCTTACAATAGTCATTGTTGACAGCCTCGCATATTGCAATTCCCTCTTCGGCAGTATTGGCTGTATACTGTTCAAAACGATTCACAATCTCCAAACAGATGGTCACTCCAACTTCTTCTGCATGTTTAGCAACTTTTGTTAATCCTTTTATTGCATTTGCCGTACGGACCTTTTTAATTTCTGTAACATTCTCTCCATCGGGACGTGTATTCCATAGTCCATAAGGTATTCCAGAAAACAATTTCGCGCCCATCTCTGCACAAAGATCCAGCATATTACATAAATGTCTGATACCAGCCTCATGATATTCTTTTTCAGAACTGGAAACATCTCTTTCCGGCCTAAGTCCAGTCCCGTTAATCGTTACTGAAAGGCCTGCTTCTTTAATATAATTACGAAGTTTGTCGCGTTCTTCTACAGTTAATGGTACAAAATCACCTGCTTTCAGTTCAATGGTATCCATATTAGATTTCTTTGTTAAATCAACTATTTGATAAATATCTAATTTAGGAGTTGTTCCATTCCAATATGCTGTTTGCAGCCCAATTTTATTTTTCATTTTGATTCTCCTCGTTTTCTTCCCAGATGATATATCTTCTGCTACTCCAGGCTTGCATGTCTCTTTGCCATATCATCATTACTTCCTTTATCTTCCTGACTCATTTCAAGAATTGCCGCGTCAAACACTATAAGCAGCATTTGTTCAAATAAACTTCCAAGCGGCTGTATACTTGCATCAGATGTCGAAAATTTTGTTGCAGAACTAATTGTAATGTCTGGTGTCTGAATTTTTCCCAATGTGGATTCTGATGATGCTGAAATCACAACCAAATCTGCACCCTGTTTTTTTGCAGACTGCACAGTCATACAGACACTGCTTGTTTCCCCCGAAGCAGAAGCTGCAATCAGTAAGTCTCCCTTTTCCACCGACGGTGTTGTTGTCTCTCCGACTACATATGCATCCAAACCGATCTGCATCAGTCTCATTGCAAACGCTTTTAACATCAAACCTGATCTTCCTGTCCCATAAACAAAAATTCTTCGATGAGTCTTGATTTTTTGAATCAGATTTTGAATCTGATTCTCAGGAATTTTTTTAGCAGCTTGTTCAAGCTCTGTTATAATTACTCTCGTTCCCAAAATAACACCTTCTTTACATGATTTCTTCCGGATATAAAAGCACTTTTCCATATCCTTTAGGATTGGAAATAATCTTTTTAAACATGTGAGGACCTTCGCTCAGATTAACTCTATGAGTCACCATGCCAAGAACATCAACCTTCTTGTTTCCGATATACTCCACTGCATTCATCCATTCTTTTCCTGGATATGGTGCAGAAATAGTACACCAGGATCCGATAATATTTAATTCATTTCTCATAATTTTTTCAAAATAGAATCTTGGAATTGGTACATCCGCATATGGAATTCCCATATATACAACTTCTCCGCCTTTACGGGGCAATCCAAGCACTCTTGCAGCAGTAAAAGGGTTCCCTGCAGATTCGATAGCTAAGTCCACTCCATTTCCATACTTTCTGATTTCATCATGAAAATCAATATCTGTAGAATTAATTAACACATCGGCGCCAAATTTCTGTGCAACTTGTAATTGTGCAGCGTCAATATCAATGGCAAACACTTTCTTTGCTCCAAATGCTTTGGCCCATTGAATTGCCATAAGTCCAATATTTCCACATCCAACAACGGCAACTTCATACCCCATTTTAATTTTTGTCTGATATAATCCATGGATAGCAACCGTTGCCGGCTCTACTAACGCTCCTTGTTCGTATGTCATGCCTTCCACCATTTTAACAAGGTTGACAGCCGGCATTTTAATATACTCTGCAAATGCACCAGGTACATAAGCTCCAATTGTATTTAATGATTCACATCTTGACGGATGTCCGCTTTTACAATATCCACATTCATGGCAAACCATATTCGGACAGCCTACCACACGGTCACCTACTGTTAACTCTGTGACTGCAGAACCAATTTCTATAACTTCTCCTGAAAACTCATGCCCCCACACATTCCCTTTTACGTAAGGTCCTAAACTACGGTATCTTGCAATATCCGAACCGCAAATCCCAACGGCTTTCACTTTTACAATAACGTCATCGTCTTTTTCAATTTTAGGATCGGGTACTTCTTCATATCTTAAATCTTGGACGTCATAAAATGTTAATGCTTTCATTCCTTCACAGCCTTTCTTAAAGTCTCTGTATGCTCCTTGATATCTTGGAATAAATATCCGCCGGATACAAATACATTTGCCCCCGCTTCATAACATGGCTTTATCGTCTTATTATCAATACTTCCATCTACTTCAATATCAATATCTCTATCTCTAATCATTGCTTTTACATTTTTTATTTTATCCACGACAGAACCTAAGAAGTGCTGACCGCCCTCTCCTGGATTTACACTCATTAAAAGAATCATATCCAAATCATCTAATAAATACTTGATCGTTTCTTCCGGTGTTCCCGGACTTAACACAATTCCTGCCTTGATACCTCTATTACGGATTTTATGTAAACAGCTTAATACCCTTGCTGTAGATTCTTGATGGATTGTTATAATATCCGCCCCTGCATCTGCAATGCTCTCAATATGCAGTTCCGGATGTTCTATCATTAAATGGACATCCAATGGGATATGAGTCATTGATTTTAATGCTTTGATGTGATCTGCTCCAAATGCCATTCTTTCTACAAAATGTCCATCCATCACATCCACATGGATAAAATCTATGTTACTGTCTTCTAATTCTTTGATCTGTTTTTTTAACTCTCCTAAGTCTGCTGCGAAGATTGACGGAGATAATTTCATATCTTTCACTGTCATACCTCTTTCTTTTATCGGATCGGACATTTATCTTTCACTGTCGATTAAAATCTTTCCTTTTACTGCACCACGAGTCTTAAACATCTCAAAACCTTCTGAGATCCTGGATAACGGCAGCTTTTTAAAGATCAGGGATTCTTCCCCTTTTAGCTGTCCCGTTGCAAAATAATGTGCCACACAATTCCATTCGTGTCCGGGGAATGGCGCAGAATAAGATAACCAGGATCCGGTCAGAGTTAACTCCTTACGATTCATGTTTTCCCATTCTTCCACAGAAAATGTTAGTTCTCTTGTAGGCTTTCCTATATAACAGATTCCGGCTTTATTTGCTGCCAGTTCATACGCCATCTTCATCGTAATGGTACTTCCTGCAGTTTCATAAATATAATCAAAGCCTTTTTGGCCCGTCAGCTCCATTGCCTTTTCCATAAATCCTTCCTTCAAGGTGTTTATGCCATCGGCTGCGCCCATCTGTTTTGCCAGTTCAATTTTGTCATCATCAATATCAAATACAACGGTCTTTGCTGCTCCGAAAATATTTGCCCATTGCATGACAAGCAATCCGATGGTCCCGCCTCCCAGAACTGCAACCGTTTTTCCTCCTTCATAAGGAAGACACTGTAATCCATGAAGAGCAACTGCTGCGGGTTCAAACAATGCACCTTGTTCAAAAGATACTGTATCCTTAAAAGGAACCACATTTTGCTCTGGAAGACAGACATATTCTGCAAAGCTGCCTGCTTGTCTTGTCCCAATAAAACTATAATCCTTGCAAAGTGCATAATTACCCTTGAGACAATCTTCGCATTTCATACATGGAACCAGCGGAGCGCCAGCTACCCGCTGGCCTTTCCGGACTTTTGTCACGCCCTCTCCCGTTTCCTCGACAATTCCTGAAAACTCATGTCCAAGGATGACTGGGTAAAAATGCGCCCCGTTCTCATTCACTCTGGGTACATCTGATCCGCAGATCCCAGAATATTTTACTTTCACAAGTACTTCTCCGGCCTCCGGCCTGGGAGTCTGTACGTCTTCATATCTGATATCATCTCTTGCGTGTAAAACTCCTGCTTTCATCTATTTCCACCTGATCCTTTCCATCTTCAGCTTACTCTTACTCCTCTGAAATAGTTTTAAGCAACTCCTCAACTTTCTTCTTTGTTGCTTCTTTATTAATTCCAGAAACAAGCCCAAATACACTGAGATATGGTTTCTCAAGAGGATTACGGTAATTTGCAGTAGTAAATACTACATCTACATCTTTTTGCTTTGTGGGAACCTCAGAAATCGTCCCCTTCATCAATCTTATTTTAACGCCAGCATTTTTTGCAATTTCCTTAATTTCTTCCTGTGCGATTGTGGATGTTGCAACACCGCTGCCACACGCTACTAATACTTTTACCTCTTTTGCCATAATTCTTCTCCTTTACTATGACTTGTTCTCATCCTAATTGTTCCTGCAAATAAATCTCTGTTTCTTCATTTGAAAGGTTTTTGCATATTGATAAAACTTCAGGATTATTTAAAAATGCCATCATTTTTTGAAGTACTGTTAAATGCTCGTTCGCATCCTTAATCGCCAGATTAAAAATCATATCTGTTTTTACTTCCTCTGTATCATCATCCAACCTCTTAAATGTTACTGGACCGTCCAATTTCAGCAAACAAATTGCATTCTGTGAAATTCCTTCATCTTTTACATGAGGGATTGCCGTAGGAATTTCTGTAGGAAGTCCTGTCGGAAAATTTTTTTCACGCTCGGCACACAGATTCCCAAAATCTTTACTGACTATACCTGCTTTATATAAGGCGTCTCCACATAGTTTGATTGCTTGTTCACTACTGTCGGCTGATCCGTGAATAACCAAATATTTCGTTTTCATTGAACTCCCCTCTCTTATCCAATCATCATCATAATTCTATGAATAAATGATACGATTAGGTTGCCAGGATTCCATCCAAAGTGAGATGCTGTCACAAGTTTTCCAAAATCCACATTTGTAGCAGACATCATCTGTGTGGCTTCCGGAATAAACATATTTGCCAGGAAAAGTGTTAAGTACATCATAACAGTCATACCAAGAAGGGATCTGAATAGATTTCCTTTACTGCTTAATACGACCATCGGTGTCATATAACAGATTTCAGCTAAAAGGCTGAGCGGGAAAAATCTCATACCAGGTACCAAAAATACAAGAAGGATGGTAACCGGAATCATGATAGCAGTACATGTAATACATGCCGGATCTCCAAGACCAAGTGCAATATCCATACCTATGTATATATCTGCGTCTTCACCAATTTTTCTGTGCATATAGTCGTTCGCCGCCTGTCCCATTGGAGATAGACCTTCCATCATGATAGATACCATTCTCGGGATCAGTACCATGGCTGCCGCAACACCCATAGCCATTGTAAGAATCTCTCCTGGGCTTTGCTTTGTAATAATTCCCAGGAACGCACCTACAAACACACCGATCATCGCTGGGTCTCCAAACACGCCCAGTTTATCACCGATTTTTGTCATATCTAAATCTACTTTATTAAGGCCAGGAATTTTATCAATGATCTTATTCAATCCGTATGAGATTGGATATGCCCATGCGACAAAGCAGAGACAGGTACATGTTGTTCCTTCAAGCCCAAAGAACTCCTGCCAAGGTTTTGCAACCCACTGTCCAAAGAAGAGAACGATCACACCACATGCCAAAGCTGTTATAAATCCGATCACCGCGCTTCCGGATAAACTATAGGCAAGAGCACCCGGCACGAGAAAGTGCATGAAATTCCAAATATCAACATTTAATACCTTTGTGATTTTAAGACGAACTAGAATAAGATTTACAAAAATAATCGCCGGAATTACCAATACTGCAAATGGCACAGTCCAAGACGCTGCGCCAAGTGCCGCAAATCCTATCTCTAAAGTATCATAGCCGGATCCCAGCTTTTCGTAATACTCCATTGCAGGCGTCACCGATGTAATTAATAAATTTACTGCTAAAACGAGTCCTTGGAAACCAATCCCTACCAATAAACCTGCTTTGATCGCCCGCCCGATTTTCATACCAAAGAAAATGCCCAATATTGCAATTACCACCGGGAGAAGAACAACCGCTCCTAAATTTACGAACCCTTGAAAAAATTTTAATAGTATTTCCATATGTACCTCCAATTTTAATTTTCTCCGAGATTGTTGGCCAAACGTTTTATCTCTTGTTTACAGTTTCATATTATCATTCATATAAAATCAAAAACAGTGAAAGGTACTTCCCCTCTTAGGAAAGAATTTAGTCCGGTTAAATTCATTTCCACCGCTGGAAATAAAATAAATCAGCCGAATCTATTTCCCATTCAGGAAATAAATTCGACCATTTATTTCAACTTATTTAAACAGTGCTGTGTTCATATTTTTCAATAATTCTTGACATTTCTTCAGGGTCCTCTGCCTCATGAAGAAGCTGTCTGTAACCGTCATCCCTCAGCATATTTACCAAACTGAAAAAAGCCTTCAGGTAACTCTTATGATCAATGGCGCTCAAACAGCATACAAACTCTATGGGATCCAGTTCTTCCACACCAAATGGTACCGGCTCTTTTAAGCGAATCAGGTGCATGCCAAGACGGATACTGCCTTCTTCTACTTTTGCATGGGGCATGGCAAACCCTTTTGACAATACAACATAAGAGCCATATTCCTCTATACTGTGGACCATTGCATCTATGTATCTTGGTTCAATATAACCTCTTTCCACAAGCTTCTCACCTGACTTACGCACTGCATCCTTCCAGTCCTCACACTCTACATTTACTTCAATATTCGTAGCCGGCAGTAAATGATGCAGGTATGGCGATAAAATCTCCGCCTCATGTTCTGCAGACTGTTTAAAATAGCTTCGGATCACTCTTCGGAGTTCCTTCATAAAGTCCTTTGCTACATCATCTGGCTCAATCATGCTGTATACCAACGGACGGACTTCATCGATCAAACCTTTCGCACTCAGTCCATTTTCATCCATTCTGACTGGAAGATTTCTGCCATTCCTCAGTGCATCAATTCTATTACCTACACGAATATAATCTGCATCACTGAAAGCTGCTGAGACCACAACATGCTCTAACGGACAACATTCCAATGGCACTGTAGAAATTACGAAGTCAGCTGAATTAGGGTCAAGGTTCATTGCTTCATGGGCGGAAATCACATCCACAACCCGAAATTTAAAATGTCGTTTCAACTTTTCGAGTAGTAGTCTGGATGTTCCTATCCCTGCATGACAAGCCACGATCACACGGAAAGCTACCTCCTTATTTTTCTTTCGTTCAATGGCAGCACATACATGAACTGCAATATATTTTATTTCTATTTCATTCAATTTACGCTCTGTATATTGGTATATGACAGACATCTGATTAATGACTGCCTCAAGTACATCCTGGTTATCTTCAAGCACCTCATTTATCATATCCACTTCCTGATAGTCAATGGGGGGTGCAGAAAATATAGATTCCAGATGATTAGATAAATTTTCAAAAAAATCATAATCTGTATTCAAATCAATTCCTAGTTCTGAAGAAATATCAGAAATATATTGCCTTGTGATCATTTGAATAATAACTGTTTTTTTACTAAATTTGTTATTGTTCCTAAAACGTACATTATCCATAAAGCTGCTAAGATACTTTATATCATTTTCTGTTGTAACGACATCACAATACTGGGAAATATATTTTAGTGTATCTAAAGCAAACATGTAATTTTCGCTATTGGTATCCACCTGTGGCTCTAAAAATTCTTCTGTTTGGTTACGATTAACCATAATTCTTAAATACAAAACAATCTCACGGAAAGAATTATCATCCAAATACTTTTTATAACGTTGTTCCTGCTCTCCAAGTATTTTTTGTATTACGCTGCTGTCACCTGCCTGTACACTGACATGTTTAGCTACAACATTTTTATGATTGTCATATAAACAAAGAGAAGGACGAAGAATATTAAAAAGGAATTCTCTTTTTTTACTTTCGGAACCTTCTATACGAAGCCCCTTATTGGCATGAGAAACCACCTCTAAGTTCCCTTCCCTTATAAATGCTTTGATATCTTTTAAATCATTGATCACTGTTGCTCTGCTCACAAATAAATGATCTGCAATGGTTGCAAGAGTGATATAATCTACAGAATTTACTATCATAGCCGATGCTACCTGCTTACGCTCCTCCTTTGATAATCTATAGCTGTATAGATCACCTTCCAGCAGTATCGGCAATGATTCTTTAAAGTTTCCAGGTGGATTGATCTTCCCGCCGCTGTTGATCAAAACTTCTTCTCTTTTATTCTGGTTTAGGATTGAATTAATCTCCTTCAGATCATTGCGAATGGTTTTTTGAGACACCTGAAAATATTCTGCAAATCCGGAGACCGTAATCTCATCTTTCTCTTTGCTCAATAATTGTACAATCTCAGTACTTCGCTGATTCATCCCAAATACCCCCATTTTCTCTCTAATAAAACCGTAACAGTCTAATTTAATACTACTCTAACAGTGAACATTAAAAAAGAATGATTTACTTCCATTAAAAGAAATTTTTTATATCATATCCTGTGATCCACATTAGCCGTAGAAAGCCAATAAAACCTTTTGATCCATAGTCTGAAACAAAATTATGTCACAACTCCCGATGAAAAAGATAGCATTAGTCTGTATTTACATTTGTACAATACATAAGCTATGATAAATACAGATAAACGTTTATAGCAAACAGCAGCCAACCGGGAAATGGCCGCTGCACAACAAAGGAGAGGTGAGCATGGCCGGCAAACTTCTTAATGATGAATTCTTAAACAACATAGCGTGGGGACTTCCAAGTGCGGCAAAACAAGAATCGATCCGCATTGCAGGCAGACTTCTTGTGTCAAACGGATATGTAAGACCTGGATATGAGGACAGCATGCTGGAACGTGAACTTGAACACAATACATATTTAGGGTTCGGCGTTGCAATCCCCCATGGGACTGAAAACTCCTTAAGCCAGGTATTAAGATCCGGAATCTGCATTGCACATTTTCCTGAAGGCATAGATTATAACGGAGAGACCGTGTTCTATGTGATCGGGATTGCATGTAAGGAAGATGACACAATACAAGAACTAATGCAGATCACTGATATTCTCTGCAAACCAGAAGAATGTGAAAAACTATTATCTGCCGCATCAAAAGAAGAATTCATTGAGATTATTAATGAGAATTATCTAAAAGAAGGAGAGTTATAGTATGGAACATGAAAAGACAACATTCTCCCAGAAGCTCCAGAAGTTTGGAGCGTTCCTGGCTGGAATGGTTATCCCAAATATCGGCGCATTTATCGGATTCGGTTTGATCACAGCATTTTTCCTTGAAACAGGATGGACACCAAATGCAAAACTTGCAAACCTTATCAGCCCAATCTTAAATTCACTGCTCCCAATCCTGATCGGTCATACCGGAGGTAAAATGGTCGGAGGTGACCGAGGCGGAGTCATCGGTGCTCTTGTTACAGTCGGTGCCATCGTTGCAGTTCCAGGAACCCCTATGTTCCTTGCAGCCATGATCTTAGGACCTGCATCTGGATGGTGCATTAAAAAGTTTGATGCGGCTGTAGATGGAAAAATCCCTGGTGGATTTGAGATGATCGTTAATAACTTCTCTTTAGGTATTATCGGCGGTATCCTCTGCTGTGTTGCTTACCTTGTATTCGGACCTGTCATGGATACCGTTACACAGGTGCTCACAAATGGTGTAAACTGGATCGTATCACACAATGTGCTTCCGCTCTCTGCAATCTTTGTAGAGCCTGCAAAAGTATTGTTCTTAAATAATGCATTAGACCACGGTATTTTTGGACCGATCGGTTACGAACAAGTTAAAACTTTAGGACATTCAGCATTATTCCTGTTAGTTCCTAACCCTGGAACCGGACTTGGACTTCTGCTTGCATACTGGTTCTTTGGAAAGGGTGAAATGAAAGAAGCCGCTCCTGGAATGATCCTCATTCATTTCTTTGGAGGTATCCATGAAGTTTACTTCCCATATGTATTAGCCAACCCTCTGACTATCATTGGTATGATCGCCGGTGGTATTGCAGGAACAGGTACCTTTACGCTGTTAAATGTAGGAACAGTGGCAACACCTTCTCCGGGTAGTATCTTCTCTGTCTTAGCCTTGTCGCCAAAAACCTCAATGCTCGGTGTCATCGCCGGAGTTGTAATTTCCTGCCTCGTATCCTTTGTAATCAATGCATTCTTTGTAAAACGAATGGTCGCCAAAGGAAAAGGAGAAGTTTCCCTTGGACCGTCAGTAATTCCAAAAGAGGCTATGGGTTCTAGTGCTTCTGATGAAGCTTCTGCAGTAACCAATGACTCTTCCTTAGGTGTTGCAGGTTTAGATCTTAAAGACGTTAAAAAGATCGTGGTTGCCTGTGATGCAGGTATGGGGTCCAGCGCTATGTCAGCCGCTGCCCTTAAGAAAAAAGTAAAAGCAGCTGATCTTCCGGTGGAAGTCATTAATACAGCAATCTCCAAGATCCCGGATGACACAGACTTAGTCATCACGCATAAGGAACTGACCGGTACTGCAAAAGCAGCCCAGCCAAACAAACAGCACTTATCTATCACAAACTATCTCCAGGCTCCGGAATATGATGAACTGGTAGAGCGTTTAAAAAACCGTTAAACCAAGTACGTTTCGTACTGTCCAAATAATCAGCATAGCAATCGGAACGGGCGTTTCCTTCTGGGGAAATGCCCTGTTCCAATATTTTGGGAGGGAATCAAAATGAAAGCAGTTATGTATGGGGCCGGAAACATCGGACGCGGATTTATCGGTGCCCTGCTCTCACAGACCGGTTATGAAGTGGTCTTTGTGGATGTAAATGACGAAGTTGTAAATACCATCAACAGGGATAAGACATATCCCCAGGAGATCGTTGGGGAACATGGAAAAACCGTATGGATTCAAAACATAAGAGCTGTTAACGGAAAAGACACCTCGGCTGTCAGCAATGAAATTGCATCTGCAGATCTTCTAGCCACCTCCGTGGGAGTCAGTGTTCTGGAAAAAATTGTTCCTGTCATATGTGAGGGCCTCACAAAACGCTGGGACCAGGATCCGGACAATGTCCTGGATCTCCTGATCTGTGAAAATTTAATGGATGCGGACAAGTTCCTTAGAGAAAGGATCTATGAAACTCTGCCAGCTCGGCATAAAGAGACAATGTCCCAGAGCCTGGGACTTGTGGAGACTTCCATCGGACGTATGGTCCCTGTCATGACAGATGATATGAAGAAAGGCGATCCTCTCCGGATCTGTGTGGAAGAGTATGATTTTCTTCCTGTTGACCGGAATGCATTTAAAGGGCCAATTCCAGATTACGATAAGATCGTACCCTACAGCCCCTTTTCTTTTTATCTGGAACGCAAGCTTTACATCCACAACATGGCTCATGCTTTCACTGCATTTCTTGGAAAAATCAAAGGATATACCTATATTGACGAAAGTATCAATGATATCTATATACGAAAGCTGGTAGAAGGTGCTATGATAGAAAGTGCCATGATGATTTCAAAAAAATATCAAGTGAAATTTTCTGAACTGAAAGCCCATATCGATGACCTGTTGCTGCGTTTTCAAAACTCTGATCTTCATGATACTGTGGAGCGTGTGGGAAGAGAACCATTGCGCAAGCTAAAACCAGATGACCGCTTAGTCGGAGCTCTCCGTGGCTGTGAACACGCGGGGATTCTTCCTGTATATCTGTCATTTGCAGTTGCCTGCGCACTTTACAATGTGACAAAGGATTCTGCTTCTGAGCTTCTCGCCGAAACCAGCCAGATATCAACTCAGGAACCCTGCGGTAAATATATTATGGGATTTTATGAACAGCTTAAAAGTGCACCTAAGGATTTTCCATCTATTTTAAAAATGACTGATACTTTATATTCTGAAATCAGAGGGCCTGTTGTTTAAACGCACAATATGATTTTAACAGAGAGGAATATAGGTGAGGACATGGTTATTTCTGACCGCGCAAAAGAAATAATAGAATATCTACTGGATGCGACCGGTTATGTGAAGGTTTCTGAAATTGCAAAGGAACTGGGTGTCACAGAGCGTACCGTTTACCGTGAAATGCCCGAGATCAATGAGATCATAGAATCCTGTGACTTAAAACTGGAATCTGAGTCCGGCAGGGGAATGCAGATCTACGGTTCCCTCTATAATATGAAACGGCTGGAATCCCTGTTTGAGGAATCCAAGGTTGAACAGAACTATACTGCAAAAGAACGGAATGATCTGATCCTTCTTTTGCTTCTTCATGAGAATGATTACGTCAAGACCCAGTCGCTGGCCATCGACCTGAATACGTCTACCCAGACGATCAGAAACAGCCTGCGCCAGCTGCAGAATTTCCTTGAAAATGATGATATCACTTTGATTACAAAACGCAGCGAAGGTGTTATACTGGAAGGGAAGGAAATATCGAAACGGCATCTGCTGATCAGCATACTTCTGAGAAATATCCCTCTGGATAATTTCTTTGAATGGATGAAGAACAAAAAGTACAAAAACTGTGCATTTATTGATCTGCTCATCCGCTGGGATTATGAAGATACACTTGCTGTGATCTATGATTTCCTGAATCCTCTTATATCAAAAAAGAGACTCAATATTTCCGATAAAGAATTCCAGGAATTTTTGTTTCTCTTATGCATCTTTATCAAGAGACATTCCCTGATTAATGAGAATGGTGAGGAATTAAAGCTCTCTGTGGATATACCGAATCCAGAACAGGAACTTTACAAAAGCATCAAACATTTATTGGAACATAAATTCCAGATAAAGCTCTATGACCCAGAGCTCAATTATTTCAACTGGATGATCAATTTATATACGGGACGCACCCACTATCATGTCTCAAATGATTCCAGCATATTAAAACAGCTGGATCTGGTCACCCAGATGATCGCCAAGGTAGAGGAACGGTTTGGTTTCCCATACAGTGAAGATGAGAACCTTGCCGAAAATCTAATGCTTCACATTAATATGGCGTTGGAGAGGATTCGAAGCGGAATGAATGTATCAAATCCGCTCAATGATGACATCTACCAGTCCCATCCAAAGCTCTATGATATCGTAAAGCAAAGTTTTATAGAAGTTTTTAAACACAGCTCCGTCCCGGTGCCCGACGACGAGATAGGATATATCGTCATCTATTTTATCGCCTCGATGGAGTACTTAACCAAGCAATCCATTGCAGTCCTGGTCGTATGTGCCTCAGGCATGGGTTCCTCCAAGATGTTAAGAAGCCGTCTGGAGCGGGAATTTGCAGAGATCGATGTGGAGAAGATCATTTCACTCCACAAGCTCTCCGAAGAGAATCTTTCCCGGTATGATCTGATCATCTCCACCGTGCCGCTTAGTTTAAGCGAAGACAAATACATCTGTGTATCCCCGCTGCTCAACGACAGGGACAAGGAAGAAACCAGAAAACGCATTAAACACCTCAATAAAAAAGGAGAACATCATGAATAAGATTTTCAACGCAGACAACATTGTTTTAAACAAACGCCTCCGAAATAAGGAAGACGCTATTGACGTGGCCGGCAAAGTTTTGGTGGAACAGGGTTATGTAGATCCTGAATACGTGGACTGCATGCATAAAAGAGAGGAAGTCATCTCTACCTACATCGGCAATAATGTAGCCATCCCTCATGGTATCGACGGTTCTGAAAAATACATAAAAGAATCCGGTATATCCTTTATTCAGGTACCGGAAGGAGTCAAATATGGCGAGGATACCGCTTATATCATCATGGGTGTCGCAGGAAAAGACGGAACACATCTGGATATTCTCATGAAGCTTTCTGAGGTAATCTGTGAAGAAGAAAACATTACAAAATTAAAAGAGGCCCAGACAAAGGAAGAAATTCTGGACATCATTGGAGACTTGACTGTTTAATCTGATTTACTAAAGCAGCTATAAAGAATAAAAAGGAGATATATTATGTTAATTTTAATTGATGACGCAGACTTAGGAAAAATTGAGGAACTCTATGCAAAATACCCATATGACGGAGTTACCACAAACCCAACGATCTTGGGCAAGACAGGAAATCCTGATCCTATGGATCAGTTAAAGAAAATCCGCGCGATGATCCCAGAAGAAGCTATGCTCCATGCACAGGTACTGTCAACAGAGACAGACGATATGGTAAAAGAAGCTAAGCATATGGTGGATACCATCGGTGGTAACATGTACATAAAAGTTCCTGTTACGGCAAACGGTTTAAAGGCAATCTCAATCTTAAGCAAAGAGTGCATCAATATTACTGCAACTGCCATCTACGGTGTTATGCCTGCATTTATGGCAGCCAAGGCAGGAGCTAAGTTCCTTGCCCCTTATGTAAACCGTCTGGATAACTTAGGCTACAACGGAGTCCAGATCTCAAAGGATATCCATACTATGGTAAAAGCGTCCGGATATGATGCAGAAGTGCTTGGTGCATCCTTTAAGAATTCCCAGCAGGTATTGGAGATGGGTAAATTCGGTATCGGATCTGTCACCGTCAATCCAGATACCTTAAAGACCCTTGCATTTAATCAGGTTGCAGAAGGAGCTGTAAAAGACTTTATCCGTGACTTTGAAAACTGCTGCGGTGAAGGAAAGACAATGCTTGACTTTTAATTAACTATAATAAAATAACCTGGAATCAATCATAAGATTCCAGGTTATTTTTATTTGTTAGTACAAGCTTTAAAAGCTTATGAATCCTATAACAAATCTTTTCTGAGTTCTGCTCCTGTCCTTGCGCTAAGATATGCGGGGGCAATGTCAAATACCGTCTTGCAGCCTGTCTGTCCCTCTTCTGCCAGCTTATATGCTGCCCTTGCATAGGCCACAATGACACTAGATGTAAACTCAGGGTTGGAGTCCAGCTTCAGGCTATACTCGATCAGATGCTTGTTTTCCCCGTCCCATCCAGTCTTTCCGCTTCTAAGTACAAATCCTCCGTGCGGTATGTTACTGTGATCTCTTTTTAATTCTTCTTCGCTGATAAAATGAACAGTTGTATCATAGTCAGCAAAGTAATTCGGCATTGTCTTGATCTCTTCTTCAATCTTAGCTGCATCCGCTCCGTCTTCTAAGACAACAAAACACTCCCTTGTATGCTTTTCTCTAGTAGAAAGTTCAGGATCCTCACCGCTTCGCACTGCTTCCAGAGCAGATTCCACTGGTATTGTATATTGCTTTCCATCTTTTACACCTTCTATGCGGCGGATCGCATCGGAATGTCCCTGGCTGACCCCTCTACCCCAGAAAGTATAATCCTTCCCTTCCGGAAGAATCGCATTGGCATACATTCTGTTTAAAGAGAACATACCTGGGTCCCAGCCCACAGAAATAATTCCTACTTTCCCGCTCTGTTTTGCAGCTGCATCCACATTGGCAAAATGCTCCGGAATCTTTGCATGGGTATCAAAGCTATCCACTACGTTAAACATAGAGACATACTCTGGTGTCTGAACCGGAAGGTCTGTGGCACTTCCTCCGCATAAAATCATTACATCAATCTTATCTTTCCATTCTGGTGCATCCGCTACATTGCATACTGCAGCAGACTCTGTGAGAATTGTGACATCTTCCGGGTTCCTTCTTGTAAATACCGCTGCCAATTCCATATCAGGATTCTGTCGAATCGCACATTCAACGCCGCGTCCAAGATTACCATAACCTAAAATACCAATTCGTATACTCATCTTATTTTCTCCTGTCTGTTTTTTATCTTTTTTTGATTATACTTGCTGAACTGAAATTCTGCAAGATAAAATAGTCCGTTAATTCATTTTCTTCCTTTTTTCAACAATATTTTTCTATATCTGCTCACGACCGTGGCTGAATGTAACAGGATATTTCCGATAAAGATAGAAACTGAATATCACGGTAATCGTTTCTGCTGCTAGGAATGACCACCATATTCCTTTCATGCCGATAAAATAAGACAACATCATCATAAAAGGAAGCAGGAGCACCAGCTGGCGCAATATATTTATCAGCATACTGAATCCCACTCTTTTTGTGGACTGCATAAATGATGCGATCATCGTGGCCGCTGCGGCAAACACATAGCTTGTACACATAATCTTTAATGCAGGTATACCAAACGACATCATTTCATCTGATGCGTTAAAAATCCTTAAGATCTGTCCTGGAAACATCCAGAAGATAACAATGCTGGCGCCTGTAAGAGCCACTCCTATCCCTGTACCATATTTGAGAGCCTGATAAAGTCTCTGTTTATTTCCGGCTCCGTAGTTATAGCTCATAATAGGAATACATCCCTGTACCAGGCCATTTAAAGTCATGATTACGATCTGCTGCAGTTTAAAATATGCCCCAAAAAATGCAACTGCCGTAGTAGAGTATAATACTAAAAACATATTCGTAAAGTACGTCATAAATGCCCCTAAAGCATTCATTATAAAAGATGGAAACCCAATCACAAAAATATCTCTGAAGATCTTAAAATCAATATGGAAACCTTTGATTTTCATCCTTACTTTCTGTTTTCTAAATAAAAGTACATAGAATGCAAGAATCATAGAAAACGTATATCCGCATACGGTCGATACAGCTGCTCCTTCAACTCCCATTTTCGGAAACCCAAAGTATCCGAAAATAAGAATAGGGTCCAGTACAAAATTCAACACCACTCCTGCAATTTGAAACCACATAGGAGCAATCATATTTCCGGTACCCTGAAGGATCTTTTGAATACAGATATGTACCATACTGGATACTTCCAAAAAAGCACAGACTCTCATATAGCGAACTGCCAGAGCATAAATTTCCGGATCATCTGTAAAAGAAGCAAAAAAGGGTTCTGTAATCAGAAGTATAATAACCGTTACAATGGCTCCCATGACAGCAGAAAGTATAATGCCATTTGTCACCACACTGTCAGCTTTATCCTGGTTCTTCTGCCCCAGGCTATTGGCAATCAATACATTCACGCCCACGCCAATCCAAATGGACATAGCAACCATTAAGGTTGTGATTGGAAATGCCAGTGATACAGCCGTCAGAGCTTTCTCACCAATCCATGATACAAACATACAGTCTACAAAATTATATGTATACTGCATGAACATAGAAATAAGCGGCGGAACCGCCATAGATACAATTAAAGGAAACATTGGCCTTGTCTCCATCTTATTTACACCACTCATAACCTCTCCCCCTGTATGAATCTTTATTCCATAGGGAAAACCTTCCTATAGAATAAAAAATCTGGATATCTTATGATATCCAGACTATTTTAGAGTTGCGGGGGCCGGATTTGAACCAACGACCTTCGGGTTATGAGCCCGACGAGCTACCAGACTGCTCCACCCCGCGATATAAAAGTAAAAAGGCGCCAACCAGATTTGAACTGGTGATCAGGGAGTTGCAGTCCCATGCCTTACCACTTGGCTATGGCGCCATATAATATAGTATATGCAGACGTATCTAAATTATGATACGAAAAAATGACTCCAACGGGATTTGAACCCGTGTTACCGCCGTGAAAGGGCGGTGTCTTAACCACTTGACCATGGAGCCTTGTTTCTCTGACCGCTTCACGGCCTTTCTTTCACTAACCTCAAGTTCTGCCTTCCGGCTCCCTCTCACTCAGTGTTCCGACCTCCCCGAGCTGGGCTCGAACCAGCGACAACACGGTTAACAGCCGTGCGCTCTACCTACTGAGCTATCGAGGATCATTCTCTTCTATTCTCTGCCTTTTGGCTTTCAAATATTCAATATACCTTATAATACATCGTCCGAAGGACTTAAGATACGGGATGCCCTTTGGGTATACCTTCAAAACTACATACAGAACCTTCCATCAAACATCTTCCTTACCTTCTTTGGTTAAAGCCTCGACCGATTAGTAACAGTCAGCTCCATACGTTGCCGCACTTCCACCTCTGCCCTATCTACCTCGTCGTCTTCAAGGGGTCTTACTAGATTACTCTATGGGAAATCTTATCTTTAGGGGGGCTTCACGCTTAGATGCCTTCAGCGTTTATCCCTTCCAGACTTGGCTACTCTGCTATGCATTTGGTAATACAACAGATCCACCAGTGGTCCGTCCATCCCGGTCCTCTCGTACTAAGGACAGCTCCTATCAAATTTCCTCCGCCTGCGCCGGATAGGGACCGAACTGTCTCACGACGTTCTGAACCCAGCTC